>Ga0224511_10001109_pt1 | contig 15381 bp, 11 predicted proteins | sample SF_May12_sed_USG_2_FD_169988 | JGI IMG/M metagenome (GOLD analysis project Ga0224511, IMG submission 169988) | Sediment microbial communities from San Francisco Bay, California, United States - SF_May12_sed_USGS_8_1 | ecosystem: Environmental > Aquatic > Marine > Sediment | place: USA...
CCGTCTAGGAAATGTTCGGTAGTTTACGTAATAATATCGGAACCGCCCGAAACTCGAATGGTTCCCATCTCCATTCGCATGCATAAAATAGAAAGCAGGGAAACTTCTAACCGGAAATACCTTTCCAAAACAATACTGAACGGCAAGCCAATAAATACAGTTAAACATTCATGACACTGTTTAACTGATTTTCTCCTATTTATATGGTTAATTACCTTAATATCATTTAATAAGCGCGAATCTAGGACCATGTTACAGGCCGCTTCTCATGTTTTTGGCTGCTTTTATACTATGTTGTCGTTTTTAACATGCAAGGAGTTGTAATAAATATAAAATACATAGTTCTTGTTTTCAAAAAATATATACCCGGTAGGTTACTTTCATCTTTGTCAGTATGGTTGCAAACTGCGAGGACTTTTGCAGTTAAGCGCTACCCATCACAGAACACCGTCGATTGAAGAAGCGGCTCCCTATATTTAACTTTAACCTACTGTAATACTGCCTATCGATTGTAAGCTCAAAAAGATCATCTAGTACTGGCATACATCGGTACCCTGGACATTCAGGACTATTGAACCAAAAACGAAACTTTCGCAAAGTATGAGCCAGTTGTTGAAGGGTACCACTTAGATGTACACACATATATACATGAAGTAGCTTGTAAAACTCGTATAAAAAAACAGAAAACTGAAAACTCGTATTGTTTGCAAAATCGGTCAGCTAATCCCAATATAAAAGCCCAATACGTTTATTCAACGTAAAAATCGAGTTTCACGTGCGCGTTAGGGATGGGCATATCCGCTCCACGTGGTGCATATTTGTCTTTACCGAATTATTGCGATAGTCGTAAAGCTGTAGAAAAAAGTCGAAAAACGTTTTATTTGAAGTTTTATAACAAAATTTCAATGCCAAGAATTCCCGAAAGTTTACGTGAGAGGGCCTTAGGCATGCTTGAAACAGGGTGCACAACTGCGGAGGTTGCAGCTCGTGTTGGTGCATCCGTGCAGTCAATCCGAAGCCTTCGGCGGCGATTTGCACATACCGGGAGTACAAGGGACTTGCCGCGGAGCGGTAGACCGCGCGTTACGTCTCGAGCCCAAGACCGCTATATCTTGAACCAGCAACTGCGCGATCGCTTTCGAACAGCAACAGCTACAGCTGTTGTTACCCACGGTACTCACAACAACCGTATTTACGCCCAGACAGTAAGGAATCGCCTAGCTGAGAGCGATTTGCACGGACGTCGTCCGTACGTCGGTTCGGTTTTGTAAGGTTATACCGACGCAGGAATGAACGTTATGCCGACTGCTGCGTACTGCAACGGGATCGGTTTAGTGTGGGGGCTCAGTTATGGTGTGGGGCGGTATTGCCTACGGATATCGAACAATGGCAATTTAAATGCCCAAAAATACAGGGAAGACATTTTAGACCCTCATGCTGTCCCTTTGCTTCAGGCAAATAACGTAAAAACGACGTTACAGCAGGATAATGCCACACCCCATGTTGATCGTGTCAAGTTAGAGTATTTACGAAATCACAACGTTGATTTCATCGACGACTGGCCCTCAAAAAGTCCAGACTGGAACCCGATTGAACATCTTTGGGATAATCTGAATAGACGCGTACGTCGACGTCTGAACCCTCCAAACAATGTCAACGAACTTCGAGCAGCATTGCTTGAAGAATAGAATAATATTCCACAGGCTGACATTAACAAACTTGTGCTCTCAATGCAACGTCGCTGTCAGGCAGTCAGCATCGCACACGGCGGCCACACACGCTACTGATTGTAAACTTTAGAAACGACCCCTACCTTATTTTGATTTAAAATTCAACAATCAATCTTATCCTTGCTTAAAAAATGGCGATTTTAACAGAATTACAATACATTATTTTACAAAAATGTAAGCTGTCAGCCAAAAGGATTCAAAACTGTACGAACAAATCTACATTCAAGCTTGGCGAAAGTTTCTTTTTTGGTTCAGTATGTTAATGATTAACCACGAAATACATCAACATTTGAAAATAGAGTTCCGCTCATGCGCTAGGGGGCGCCAGTGGTGTGGCATATTTAATTACCACTGATGAACAGTTTCAATAAAACGAGGCTGCTATTTCTCCATGCAGGCTATGCTTCCGGAGGGCTTTCTCTTTCATCTATTTAATTTAACTTACTACAGCTGGTGTATAGTGCCTTTGTGACACTGAAAATAACATCACTGACACCCACCCTAGCGCATTAGCGGAACTCTATTGTAAACAACATACAATTCATGATTATTGAAGACAAGAATAATATAACTACCCAATGATGAAGTACGGGGCGACATTTTACAGCCGCCACACAGGCACTTAACACCAGCTGTAGTAAGTTCAAATAAACTGATGAAAGGGAACTGATTCAAAGCCTCAAATGTGCATGTACTAAGATACATTTACCTTTGACACATGCATTCGACATAATAAAACTGCGCAACAACATAAATTGAATTATCAAATATTCTAGATGTTGAAGTTTTACATATTGAAGGTAGTTTGTCATTGTAATCAGTGCATTCTACTTCATCACTCATTGTCAACAAAATAACAATGTCTAATACATTGTCATTTATGAATGTTAAGTTTGTGTACAAATGTATTTGGTTGCATGCATACGGCAATGGCGAATTCATTTTGTATTCAAAATACAATACAATTTCAAGTTCTGACCGAATCCGTATTGCTCATTCCATTTAAATTGCATAAATGATATACTACTATCATATTACACATTAGTCGTACATTATGGCATTAACATTATTGTATTTACATTGTTTTCAATTATCTGATAGCTATGTCATCAACAATATTGCTGAGTTAAGTAATATATATTGTATCACTGAATTAAATAGCAATGCCAGATGGCATTTACAATTAAATCCACTTACGTGAACATTTGCTTACAATGACCGATTACACAGTCGCTTGTGGTATCTTTTTGACGACCTCTGTACTATTGGTTACATGCAGATATATAAAACCAGATGCAACACTTATTTTTCATTTACTGTTTTTAGGCATTATGATTTGTGAAATATGTCGCGGCAATATAGATTTTAAAAATTCTTCAGAAAAAGCTTTCCATCCGCAAATGACCATCAACTTCCAGGACATGATTGACATTATGTTTTCCAGTCTGTCATTGACACATATTTTCGTTTCCAGATCAATAGTCACAAGGACTCTGTAATCTATTTGCCTTGCATCCTGTAATACTTAAAAACGTACTCTTTCATTGTTTTAGTGTGTTTGTTGTTTAAGCTTATAATGCATAGTCAGCATTTTTAAGCTCCTCCCAATGCGGTAGAATTGTTTTGTCTTGTGATAAGGTTTATCACAAACAGGGAGTTTGCTTTCTTCTGTATTTTCTAGGTCAGAATGTCACCTGACTATATAATCCTAATCTATTGGATTAAAATTTACAATGTATGGTTATAAATGATCATGATTGACAGTTGCTGAACTGTCCATTATTATTTTATGTAAATTATATGTTTCAAGCTATTATCCCAATAAACTACGACACCTTGCAAATTGTTTGACAATAATAGATAGGCAAAGCAAACGAAGTATTTGTATATACCATATATTACAATAAGAAAAAAATAACAGAAAAACTACTGGTATTAGCCCTATAATATTGCCTGTATACATTCTCCTTGCAGTGGTGGGACTGACAAGTGGCTTACTGTGTTTAGTTTAGAATCAATGGGAAAAGGTTGCTTTATCAGACGTAATATACAGTGTACATGTATTTTGACGACAACCTTCATTATATTTAACGTCTAATAAATTCTATCATAGTGTCCATTATATGGAATTCACTGATGTAAGAATACCTATTGTATGTTTTAAAGGCCAATAGTTTGGAAACAACGACATTTTGTATGAAACTTTTTAATTACTTGAACATTATGCTGCCAAAAGTCAGAACTGAATACATAAGGCAGGAAACAGCAACTGTTAATGTCATAATTTGCTAGTCTTGCTGTATACTTATGGTGGAATCGATAGATATTGATGAAGTATTATTAGTTTTTCATAAATGGTATCAAATAAGTTCATACCACTTTCATATTACGAATGAATCCTACTAAATACACCAACGCCATTGTAGATGTTTTGTTTGCCATAATTGTATGTCTATACCACAAACAATATTGCCGATGTCTGTGAATGTATTTAATGACATTTTTAGGTCTCAATCACAATGGATAAATTTTTAAGCTTCTCCCCATGCGGCATATTTGCTTTGATCTTGTAATAAGGTTTATCACAAACAGGAAGTATGCTTTCTTTTGTATTTTCTAGGTCAGATTGTCAGCTGACAATAACATCCTAATCTATTGGATTAAAATTGACCATGTACATATATAAATGATCATGATTGACAGTTGTGGAACTGTCCATTACTTTTACTTAAGTAAATATTCGCTTACAACGACAAATTACACAGTCGCTACAGATATGCTGTTGATATTCTCTGTACTAATAATTAAATGTCCTCAGGGATCATGGAGTGTACATGTATGTTGTTTACATTTGAAAATGAAGTTCCGCTCATGCGCTAGGGGGGCGTCAGTGGTGTAGCATCATTCATTACTACTGATGAACAGCTTCAACAAAACCGAGGCTGCTGTTTTCTCGTGCAGGCTATGCTTCCTGAGGGCTTTCCCTTCCATCAGTTTAATTTTTAACCAAATGTATAAGAAGCGACAGGTACATTTGTGTACGTCTTTTGCAATCTTATCGTGGTAAACGGGTTCCTTGAGAGAAGCTTTCCATCCGAAAATTACCATAAATATCTAGAAATTAATGCCAATTAGGTGTTTCATTTGCACAAATATCTGCTTCGATATGGGTAGTCATCATAGAAATTAAACTCTGTAATCTATTAATTGTATTGCATCATGTAAAAATAACAACCAATATCCTAATAAGGTAAGAATGCACCATTACACAATCACAGCTTAGAATTTGTTTTATGCTAGTACCACAATAAACTGACACCTTGCGAACTGTTTGCGACAAAGGCTGCTATGTGCAATCTTTTCTCCCAATGGTCTCAGCGACAGGTACATGTAAGCAAACGACTTTTTTTTTTCGCAGCACAAATAAATAAATTTATAAACACAAGCTGATCCGGGGGGGCGCACTTGGCAAATGTTAATATAGAAACATGTCCAAAACATTCTTAAACATACTTAAACTGATTTAAACGTGAACCGTCAACACTTCCCCCCCCCCCCCCCGAAAGTCCACATCCCCGTAAGGTCTAATCCTGGATAACCGCCACTGCTAAATTGTTTTTGACAGTACACTTACTAGTATTTGCCCTATAACTTGTCTGCATATATTCATATGAGTTGACGGGCCAGACAATTTACCTCCCGTTTGCTAGTTTTTCCACTTCCGGCCGAAGGTCTACCACCTTTCAGGGAGACATTGGAGTTTCAAGAGACGTAAGGTTATGAGAGAATCGCATGCAATAGTTTGAATTCTAAGAGTAGGGTTTGTGTGGGTATCTTCCTTTAAATGAAAAAAACACTGATTCGATCCATATTTATATCTGTAAAAACGAAATAATATGTGTGATATAAAACACGGGCATTGCGATAAGTGGTTTTATAAATTGTCATTACAAATACTAACTGTTCGTATTGTTTTTACACAACGGGACAAGGTTACTTAATTAGACGTGTGTAATTTACAAAAATGTACATGTATTTGGAGGACATGATTCATTCTATTTGAGGCCTTATACATTCATTCATAGTGTCCATCTTTACCAGTTATTTTAGAATTTGCATTTCCTGATGTAGAGCCTAAGTTTATGGGCACAATGCCAAAATCGTTCATAAAAATAATTAAACGTAGAATAATAACGTTGACTGTTAATGTCACAATGTGTTATTTTTACAGTATGCCTAGAGACCTTACTAAAGATGATGGCATTTTCTTTTGTCCGGATCTTAAGAAATATAGGGATATAATTATTTCTACTTGAAGTGATATTAAAGTACTAAAAGCTTACAACATTTGCCAGACAAAGTAGGATGCACTATTCTGCAATGCTATTCGGTGTAACGATGTTAATAATGAAACAGGCAATGCTGTTGAAAGTGCTTGTCTTTTTGTTTTTTTGTGTGAACTCTTATGACAGGCATATAGATGGTGTTCTTGATACGGAAGTGTCATTTTATTTAATGTTATTATAATAGCACTAATAGCAAAGATATTAGTGAATTTAATCATTTATGAGTGTAACACTACATGTACCCTATAAAAACACATTACAATTATGGAACAAATTGTTAGTTGTATTGTGTGACTCTCAAGTATAATTGGGGTTTTAAATCTAGCGTTATGATGATTGAAAAGGTTCAAAACAAAAATATTGAAGATTTGCATTCCTCTAGTGACTACTTGTCTTGAGAACGAAACATATGTGTCAATGACAAACTCGTAAACTAAAGGCGTCATTTCCTGGCACTATGTTGCTAATTTCGGATTGGATGCTTTTCTAAAGAATTTTGTTCACCGCAATATATCTACTTAAGGCCACACAGTACCTGTATATGAATGCCAGTTGTACATAAGATTAAATGGAACAAAAATTATGCACTCGTCCTGTCAAATCTTATCTTTAATACAAAATAAGGACCCCAACTACATACGAGTAGCGATTAACATCATTGTGTACTTATGTTTCTATGGTCTTCTAATTAATATGTAAAATTATTGTGTTGTGATTGCGGTTTAAATAAAAAGCATCCACACTTAATGCATCGAAATTATGGTTTACAGTTACTTAATATGCATTTGATATTTAATCACTTTCACTAATATTGGGGTCTTGTTCGGTGAAACCGCTATTTTTTTCTATGTGCTCGTCCTCTGTATGTGCTTCTATTTGACCATTGTTAAATAATCCCACCAATGTTACAAACGACGTTAAACTGAAACAATATGATTTTGCCTAAAATGGTAAACAATCTTTGCGACTAAGCAAATTTGTTGTCATGTGGTTTTTAAATGATCAATGATCATATATACATCTAAAGTACAAAATGGTGTATTTTACAAAGGCCTGACTAAATAGTGTTGACTTAAAGAGACAGCAAGATATAATTGGTTTTATAATTACCTTAGATTGTGCATTGTAATCAAATTCTAACAACCACAATTTTTTATTTTAAGAGGCTAATAATCAAAAAAAGTCGTTCAAGACCAGTTGCAAAACACCAGAGTTTGGGTTGTTATTAGTTAAAAACTTAGCACATATTAAAATCTAACTGTCCGTAATGTAAACTTTAAATTTTATTTTCGTGCAAACCGTATTGGTAGTGTACACAAAAATAATTATTTTGTTTTTTTAATTACATGAAATGTCTATTGTGCAAAAGAGCCTAGTTAGGACACAATTATCACAGCTAATATTTATAAGCAATGAGACATGGCACCAGCCGTACTCTAATAATACAAACGTCTCAATATGCCGTCCAAACATATCACTGTGGGACAGGGGGGATTGCGTTTGTTTAACGACGCACTCGGACATTTACCCATTTGGGGCATACGTATTTTTAGTTTCTTGTGGCCCATAGTGCATGATACTGGAGCGCCCATCACACAAGACAAACCAGGTTCCTTTACGTTCCCAGAGTAAAGCATTGATACACGGGAGCATTTTTCATAGGAAAAAACCAGTGCATAACTCCATTTAGTAATTTTAGTTGGAATGAGGGGGGATCGCAATCCCTGGGTCGGCAGTCGAGTGTTGTACCACTAAGCCAAATCTCCTCCCAGTCGGTGGGGCAGAAACTGAATGTGTTATTTATATTGGCCCTGATTATTACTGCAATTTGATTGGCAAATCTTTATAAAAGTGTATCAAGCAATTCTTCAGGTTGTATAGTAAGTAAGAGAAGTGACGACGCGATACTTTCCCTATGGCCTTCCGCTGTGCTTTTCGCATACATTGGTCGTTTTACAATCTAAATAATACCTACTGAAAAACAGAATGCATAAACACAACGTCAGTACGTGCAGTTTTAAATTCACATGGCTGCACACATGCAATCATACCAATATTTCATATGGACTTTTGCAATCTAATTCAACTGAACCTCTGAAACTAATCAAGTGAACATGATTATGACCCATTTAGTAATGATTGTTAATAGGATTTGAAATCGATTTAAGTTGTTCAATTTGTACAACCTACTTGCTTGAACAAAAAGAAGAGCTTCACGGGAGGTACAGCTACTTACAAGTACATGTACAACTCATGTGCAATCACATCATGTATCTGAATTTATTGTTAATTTTTATACATCGGTTGGCTGAAAAAAAAATGCACGTATTGTCCAGTGTCGGTTCTTTGAGAACAATAATTTCCTACACATTGACAGCCTCGAGCCAAACAAAGATGGGGACAAAATCAAACTGTTGTACATTGACAAACTGCTTACTGATATTGACTACTTAATGCCTACACATACAGATAATTTATTTAATAGTGTATTTCAATGCATATGAAATGTGAAACTGTATTCGAATAACAATATAATAAGTTGTAATTACACGCAATTAAATAATCTTGTCAACTACAGTTCGTGATTCAAAATTAATTGGATATTGGCACTAGAAACCATTTTATGACAAAACTAATGAACTGTTTACGTTCAACGTTATAGAAATTGAAGGAATACACTTTTAAGCCATTTTTTTCTTAGTTGAAAGCAAATTAACGCAAGACTATAAGCTTGGTCTATGCGGGAAGAGACGAAAACCTGCCATAAACTTGTTTATGTGTCATTTTGATGTCACTTATGTCAGTCATTTTGTCATTTGTACCTAGAATGTCAGAGTGACGCATTTTAACATGAATGTCGAACACACCAGCTATTTATAATCAACTTGGAAATATACCGCTTTATCGTGCATGGAAAAGTCGTGTATGCAAGATTTTAATTCTGTTAGTGGCTTCATTCAAATATTGCTCACCTAATTAGGAGACTGTAAATCACCATGGGGTTTGAAAGCAACTGCAAAAATGCATTATTATAAAATTATATTCTAAAACTAACCTCCTTTGAACCCAATTGCAGTCAACTGAAAACCCGCATTTTACGCAGTCATATAGTGCTTATTGTCCTATATAATGCTGTACATTACGACAGATACTATTTTAACGAAGTGAGCTTAACAATATATGGTCTGTGTGTTTCTTGTTGTGCTTACTGTTAATTCACACTGTGGCAAATATACTTGGACAAATTGCTAAATTGCCACACTTATTATACATGTAATATCCAACCACTTTTTCACAAGACGCATTTGAACATATTCAAATGAACTTGACACTCACAAAAACAGTCTTCACTGTTTAGTTTTATTATAAAAACAATGTATTGTTTAAATAAATGCCTCGAATGAGACTTGTTAATTATAAATTAAAATAGTGGATCTTAGCACCTGTATCCAGTAAAGGGTACATCTAAATGATTATGTTTCTGGTTCATTTATGACTTCTGAGTCGGATCCAGGTTGATGGTATCGGTGACAAGCAGCCAAATTAGTGATACAACCCTGTTGTATTCTGACCATTCACCAGTTGTCTCTGCGTTGACAGCCTTTTAGGTTGTGTCTGCATCTAGGTATATACTTAGTTGTTTTCTGTGAATATAAACAACACAAATGTATCTCTAGTTAAAGCAGGTGTATCCAAATACATTTTGGTATTGGTGAAATGCTTCAAAGTAAAGATGTGTTGTCCCTGTTCATACTCTAAACTGTATCGTTAAGCGTTACACAATACCCTTTTTGGCATATGACGCTGTTTATTCACGGTCAATGAAAACTATATGACGTTTTTCCTTCTACGATGTTTCGAAAATAGCTGTCATCGAGTGTCGCAGTGATTTATGAACTGGGAAACATCGACAATGATTACAGGTTTAATGAGCCTATCCAAACCTCTGTATCTTCCTAAGTAAGGGTTATTAGACTATTACATGCGCCGAAGTACATCTGTATCCCTGCATTTCTTAATAAGACGTATAAAGCGTCTGCTGATGGCATCCTGGGCTTAAAAAGCATGCGTGTAACTATGTCTTCATGTGTGACATACAAATAACAAAAATTAAGACATTGGATTAAGCATTGATGTCACCGCAAATATATCTGATTGCTCATGCCTGATGTCTTGAGTAGAGGCTTTACACGCCTTTTAATTAGACTTGTAAATACATGTATATATCATTTAAGCTGTGTCATATGTATTATAAATGTACAGCGATTTATTTACGTTTTTTCTCTGACTAACAACTTCACAATTTCATTTTTATTATTCTAGACAACAAAGATTGTGAATAATTAAGTTAATAGCTCAATGAAATCAGATTAAAAAATCTGAATTATACATTGTCTACCACAAACTAACGCTAAATATATAGTTGCATTCAATAATGAGGGCTCATTCCCCGTAAAAGCAATATTACCTTTTAATGAATGAAATTAAAGCATCGCATTTCACTATCATATTACAAAATAATCGTACATAATTGCATCAACATTATTGTTTTTTACTTTTATTTCATAATATGTCTGTGCCATCAACAATATTGCTGAATTCTGTAATAAAATGTTTTCAGGTCGCAATCACAATTAAATGCACTTACGTAAACATTTGCTTATTATAACAGATTACAAAGTCGCTACTATAATGTAGTTGATATCCTATGTATTAAAGGTAAGAATTGTCAAAGCACATGTAACACTATTTACCGTCCTATCAGCATGAACATAACAACGGTTTTTGTATTATACAGTGCAGCATTGTGCAAACGTTTCGCCGTAAAGGAGATTCTTGAAATAAGCGTTCCATCCGCTAATGACCATCAACTTCCAGGAAATGATGCCCATTAGGTTTTCCAGTTTGTCATTGACACATATTCCGTTCCCAGACGAGAAGTCACAATAACCTTGTAATATATTTGTTTTGCATCCCGTAAATACATAAACATTCCATACGTTTTTTTCATTATATTTGAAAATACGGTTACACAAATACAGCTTAAAAGTATGTGTTTCAAGCTACTATCTAAAAAAAACTACCACACCTTGCAACTTGTTTGCAACATACCCCACTAAATATATGGTACATGTATTTAACATAAATTCAGTGGTATAATCCCTATAATAGTATATGTATAGATATATTCATCTGAGTTATGGGATATACAATTGGCCTCGTGTTTGCTTTTTGTCCACTTCCGGTCAAAGATCTTCCGCCATACTGATAAGTACATTGGAGTTGAACGAGACATCCGTTTCTGGTAGAATGCCATGCAAATGTACCATTCCCAAGGCAAGATATTGTGTGGGTGCGATTTAAAAAAAATGAAAGACATACATATTAGACCCTTTTGTATCATATTTACATAATGTAATAAACAATATGTGTAAACACAACGATTTGCGATAAGTGGTTTTAGACATTCAAAGTACATTATCCTTTCATTATCACAAATACTGACTGTTTGGCTCTGTTTTAGGAATCAATGTGAAAAAGTTACGTCCACAGAGATGTGAAGCATACATGTATTTTGGAGAATAGAATACATTTAATAGTATGTCTAATGAAATTAATCACAACATCCATTGTTTACTACAATTGTAGATCTAGAACCAGATGATGCATTTTCTGTTGTAGAGGCCAATTTATTAAAGCAATGCCACTACATTTCATAAAATCGTTTTAAACGGTGGAATAATAACATTAACGGCACATGTTAGAATGTGCTTTTTTCAAAGTACTGAAGTTGATAGCAATTTCTACCAATACCTTCACCGATTGCCAGGATCGCCAGGATAAAAGTATTGATATTTAAAGTGATATCAAAGTGCGCACAATGTGGAACATTTGTGAGACAACGGAGGAAGCACAATCCTGTATTTTAATTAAGAGCAGCGGGTTTTTTAAGGAAAGGATGGTTAAAGTATTTCACTCGTTGGTATATTTGTGCATTATACTGATACGCATTAGATTGTGTTGTCGACAAGAATATGTCATATTATTAACTGTCATTATGTCAACATTATTGACAATAATGTTGAGTGGGTTTAACCATTTACGAGTGTAACAATGTGCTATATAAAACACATTAGCATTGTTTGACACATTATGAGCTGTTTTGTGCAACTCTCATTATAGAATAAGATATTAATCTTTTTTGAGATCTAGACAAGGCGTTTTTGACATTACACTGTGCAACACACAAACGCTGAACTATTAAATTCATATAGTAATTACTTGTCTTGGAATGAAATATATATGTCAGTGACAGACTAGAAACTAATGAGAGTCATTTCCTAGAAGTGAAAGGTTATTTGCGGATGGAACGCTTTTCTGAATAATCATACTTAACCACAATATACCTGCTCAAGGCCGCCCTGCATTTGTCTGTCAGTCTGATGGTTTCGCATAACAGATAATGGAAACATTAATTATACACTCGGCATGACATGACAAATCTTTTATTTAATACAAAATGAGGACTTCAACTACATGTATATGAGTAGCATATGGACAAAATGCAAGTAAGGTCCATTGTCCGTGCTTTTAGTCTGTATACAGTATGCCTGTATACTGACAGCTTCGTGTCAAAAGAATAAGGAGACAAGAACAAATTGTGGTACAGTGACACAGTTCTTACTGATATTACTACTTCCTGCCTACAAATACAGATACTTCATTAAATATTACATTTTAATCCAAAAGAAATGTGAAGCATTATTCCAATACGATTATAAATGGTACATACACGTAATCAAAAGATCTGTCAACTACCGTTTGTGGTTCAAAAGTAATGGTATACTGGTCATAGAAAGTATTTTATGGCCAAACCAATATACTAGTTACGTTAATGCAAATAAAATGGCAGAAAGAAACGTGTTGAGCTTATTCTTAAAAAATAATTTTACCTCAGGACAATAACCTTGGCCTATGCGGAAAGAGGCCAATCACAGGAGAAAACTAGTAAACATGTTCATGTATGTGTCGTTTTGACCTCATTTATCTCGGTGACCTCATGTTTTAACTAGACCCAAAATGTCAAAGAGTGAAACATTTCAACATGAACGTCACACAAACCAATACTTTAAAATCAAATTCCCAAATTGAAGACGCTGTATGATTGGTGTCTTACTTTTTTGGACAACAAACACAATCTTAGCTTTGAAAAAAAGTTCAACGCTACATTTGTACAAGAGAAAATATAATAGCATATCGACTGGGAAATATAGCGCTTTATCGTGCAGAGAAACGTCTTGATTTTGATTCTTTAAGTGGCTTCACTCAAGTATTGCTCACAAAATAATGAGACAGCAAATCACCATGGGGTTTAAGAGCAGCTGCAATAATGCATTATTATAAAATTATCTTCTTTAAATAATCTCCATTTAACCAAATTGTAGTCAGTTAACAACCGCATTTTACGCAGTCATATAGTGTTTATTGTACTATATAATACTGAACTACATTATGACACATAGGGGTTTGGCCGTCGATTTGATTTTCTCTGGTACTCAAAGTAATCAATATATAAAGTTTAATCAATTATTTGCACGGACAGGTAAACACACAATACATAATGTCACTCATTTCTTTTTTTCTTAATGCATGTCACAGACAACTCGCATTTTTCCAGCAACTGTAGCAGAAGTATCTGGCAACCGAAAGTGTTGCCGACCTCATCCGAGGCAGCAAACGACAAATGACAACAAGCTAAGACACTCACGCAATACGTGCCTACACCTTGCGTCGCTTGGTCACCGCGTGGAATATGTCAAAAACTTTCCTGGGATTCATTTACGTCACATGTCTTCTTCCTCATCTCACAAACAAGAAAACAGGGACATGCTACATGTACATGTACTCATGGAAGACAATGCACGTCCGCCACGTGGGCTACACTTCATATGTCCTAAGTAGGTGGAAATTATGCGCAGAAGTACATTTTTATCACTGCAATTCCCAATAAGACCTCTAAAGCCTCTGCTCATGGCATCCTTGACATGGCAATCATATGTTCATCTGCTTCTTCATGTTAGACAGACAAATGATCTACACTAAGACACTGGATTTAGCACTGATGTCATTGCAAAAGGATCTGATTGCTCATGTCTGATGTCATAAGCAGAGACTTTAAACGCCTTCGTGTCCCTTGCAGTGACGGTGTACTTCCCATGTAACATTTTAGTTCCAATAAAACTGCTGAAAATGTAGTGACTAAAAAGGAGTGTGCTAGTAACTTGTGACCGTGGCCTACCCCCTCCCAGGATGGTGGGAAAAAATCCTCTACATACCAGTGTTTGAAATTGCACATCTTTTGACAAACTGCACTTATTTTACTCAGAATATTGCATCTGTATAATCATAAGGTATATTATAACCCACACGTAAAGTTGTTTATTTGCTGTTTTAATCATTATTCATTTAACATTCCACCTCGTTACCATCTGAAAGGTTTTCGCAAAATACCTTGAAATTAAATCAAGTCCTAAGCGACTAGAGTTTTCGTATGTTGTATGTATGTTCTACTGTACCATATCGACGTATGGTGCAGTTTGTAATGCTGAGATAATATTTTTAAGGCGTAGACTGGAGAACCTACCTTTTTGAAAAGTGGAGGGTGCATATTTCATTCCCGGCACGCGACCAAAATCGTTGTGTGTGTTTATTCCACATTCATATTGCAAGAAAATAAAACAATTTACCTACTGTTACACATCCATTTTATAACATTTAAAGTCATTATGTTTAGCGTTAATATCTAAACACGATTGATATAATATACGGTTGTAAATATTAGAACGGATTGGGTTTTTAAAGAAAACAGTTGGTTTAGGTTACTTTGTATTAAACATGTAAACATTTATAATTTCAGTTATAACTGTTGTATTATAACTGTACAACGATTTGTTTACGGTTGTCACTCTGACTATCAACTGCAATTTGTTTATATATAATTCTAGACTGTAAAGGTTGTGCATGATAAAAGTTAATAGCTCATTGTAATCAGATTGATAAATCTAGATTATCCTTTGTCTACAACAAGCTAGTGCTGAATAATGCATTGGCAGATATAAATGAATGTGTGTATTTAGTTACATAGTTGCATACGATAATGAGGAATACACATTTATTCAAAACAAAAAAGGTCAAGTTGTTTTCGAGTGAGCATGACTCATCGCCTGAGAATTTATAACGTTATAGTATATTTCCATAAATTGTATCTAAGCATTGCATTCCACTATCATATTACAAAATGATTC
>Ga0224511_10001110_pt1 | contig 15373 bp, 5 predicted proteins | sample SF_May12_sed_USG_2_FD_169988 | JGI IMG/M metagenome (GOLD analysis project Ga0224511, IMG submission 169988) | Sediment microbial communities from San Francisco Bay, California, United States - SF_May12_sed_USGS_8_1 | ecosystem: Environmental > Aquatic > Marine > Sediment | place: USA...
ATAAAGAGTTGCAATATTATCATATCTTTTTTTCTTGCATTACAATTGTCTGACTTGTGTTATTCTAATTCGAGTCAGCTTGTAGCCTTATTTGACTCAACACTTAGTCATTGTGTGGCCTGAGTATGTCTTTGAATAATGAATAATATATTTTCATCTTTCCACCTGAATAATAAATAATTCATGAGGCCATCTGTCTGCAAACTTGCTGGCAAGAAGAGGGTGTTTTGAATGCCTTAATTAAGTGCTAATTATTTGCTACTTTATATTATACCATTATTGGTTTAAGGCACTGTTTCCCAATGATTATGTCAATACTGATGATAGTCCATAGATTGTTTAGTTAATATACCATCTTTGGCCATGATTTTGTGAGACTAAAAAGGTCTTCTGGTTTGGATTTGATGTTCTTATGCGTCTGTGATTACATAGTATCAAGGTCAGTGCTGTTACAACAGTTAACTGTATTTAACTGTTTTCAAACAAAACTTGGAATAATTACTAGATAATATAACTATAGGTACTTTGTGTATTACCTTGTAAATAAAATAATCAGAAGTTGCTAAAATTAGTTACTTAATACAGTTACCAGACATATATTTCAACTCAGTGATAGTAATGTAATTATTATTCAAAAAGTACTCCAGACTCATTAAAGTTATTGATAAACAAAACCAATATCAGGTTGAGATTAAAGTGCAATACATTTTTAACTTAATGAAACAAAGTTTTCCTATATCGCATGACTTATGTCCGTTTGAAACCTAAAAACAACAACAACATCCACTTATTTTCCCTGTAAATCATGGCTTATAAAACCTTTGCTTCATCAGCAGCAGCTAATCAATCCTACGGTTTTGCAGATTGTACTTTAAATGATGTGAGATTGACAAAAAGTTTACAAGAAATGTGCGTTTTCGAAGAAACTAATGAACTAATAAGACTTTACGAAATCTAATTATGTAAATCTAGCTCAGTCTGATAAATTAGATTTCTTCTTCAGACTGCCCAAGTTTGTGTGTTATCGGAGCCCAAGGAAGGTGTCCAACTACGCGGATCTATTTCGGGAGACTTTCGCCTCACTCCGACCTCCACCCAGCGCAAACTCACTGCCAGTCTCACAGCCTGGGCTTATCAGTCACCTGATACAGGAAAAAGGTATACCAGAAACTGATGGGTGAATGGCATGTGGACATACAACAAGGAAACTTGATTGATAGAGCCATAAGACTGGCCATTAATTTGAATAACAATAGATTTAACCACAAACATTGCCATGTGCTCTGTTGTTAGCAACTACCTTGTGGTGAAATTCTTCCTGTAATATTTTGTTAAGATTGACTAGTTATATTGATCATGGTCATCGGTGGATCTATGATTCTTGCTTAATAAAAAAGCAAACAATAGACATTTCTTGATGATATAACATGTCACAGAAATACTTTAATATTAAGTTTTTTACATTTCTTGCCATAATATTGAAATTTTTATTTTTTTCTGGAAATACAAATCTGAAAGTGACCTACTTGAAATAGAAAAAAATAGGTTTTCATTTTGTTGTATTTTTTTATAAAATTACACTGTATGTTGTCAGTTAATCAGTTTAGATGCATTTCACAAATAAAACTTTAGAGCACAGAATCATCTTAAGCTATTTAGAACTGTTTTTGTAATTTCAAATGTAGAAACCTGCTATTTTGGTGCATTTATGTAAGAGCTTAAATCACTTTAAAAGCATAATGCTCAAGGCATGCAGGGATAAATAATGAAATATTGGATTTTCAAAATGCCGTTATATTAGATTTAAGTGATTTCATGTTATTCAGACGCCACAGCAATTTAACTTTCATTTTTCTCCATCTTCATGGAATTCAATTTCTGTCTGAATAAAGATGGCATTGTTATCCATTTTTAGCTCAGAATCTGTAAACTTGGAACACACAAATTAATTTAGGTTACGCCCTAATGAACCTTTTAATTACCTTTCTCAAATATTTATTTTCCATTTGAGAACATTGAACTGAATTATTATTTTCTGTATAAGTCAAAGCTTGACGGTTTATTGTAATAACATTTAATTTCATGGGCACTAAATTATGTTGTTTGACTAAGATGGACCAGTGCATAGACTGAATTTGTGGATTTCAAAATATATTAAATATTACTGTTTTATATAGTGAAAAATATTGGATTGTCTTACCAATAAAATACACAAAATTAAATGTCCAACCAATAAAAATAATTTCACCGTATTGCATGTGTTTAATGCCTGGCGTTTATTTCAGGACATGGTAGCGCGGCCATTACTGACAGTATAATGAGTTCCCCGGCCAAGAAACATACATCCGGTAATACGAAGTTTACCTTCAAGTTAATAGACGCCCAGATAATGTTAGAGTTGTGTAATTATATGGAAATAATTAACATCAAGGTTGAAAAACCTCTTTGAAGTGTAAACAATTTAATTAAAATGTGAGAGATTTATGTTTAATGTATTGATTTCTACTCATTGGAAACTGTTGTTTGTTTGTCCAGAAATGATCAAACCTCGTCCATTTACCGATATAAACCCTTTGAAGTCAGCCCACATATGGCTTAAGGAAATTACTAAATTAATTATTAAAGAAAAATATTGAAAGAGAGTAGTGTATATAGACTGACTTTTATTGTTAGAGTTAATTGATTTCTTAAAAATAGTATGGAACAGCAGAATTTATTGCACATGAAGTAATTTTAAGATAGAAGATGATCGATCCAAGCATTGTCTTGTTATAACAAAGTGTGGAAAAATCACATGTTACACTTACAACAATGTTCATTGTAAATTCTAATTGTATGATAAAACAATTTAAGCTTTTGAGTATAATAATGGTTTTGAAAAGAAATATATATTAAACAGAGTTAAATAAGGGAACACTTTTCTAAATTGTATTTTGTCTTGTCCAAATAACTGTGTGCTAAATTCATCAAGTTTTAACCATTAAACCAGTAAAAAACATCTACCAATGCAAGACTTGCGGGTTCTACCCAAAGCCCACCACATCATTAATTTCAGTTGTTAATTGGTCATGAAACATTTTCTTTGACCATTCTCCCCCGCCTCTCACTAAAGTTAAACAGTTTTTACTGGCAGCCACATAAGTATGTGCACTCAGTACTTACTACACTGAAATTAGCTTAGGTGCCCAGGAAAAATTGTGTTAACAAACTGCCATAAAATGACCTTATCAGGGATATAAAGTCAACCATAAATTTGTTATTTATTGCAGACTTCCAGCACCGTTCTGTATCACCATCAAGGAATGGAAAACGGGACAATAAGTCCTACGGAACAGGGGGAGAAATTGGTGCCTCAAGGGTAGGTGGAACAATGTATTGTTTCTTTATCATGTGGTGACCTTACCAGTGTTTATATGTATATTAATGCACTCTTCCTGCATGTAAATGCACTCAATGTATGCTAATAATGTTGTAAGATGTAAAATATTACTGTAGCAGTTGTCCAACTGTTTTTATTTCATGAATATATTTTTAGAAATTTCTTTAAGCTATAACAGAATTATAGCAATTTTACTGTTATGTTTAGCTAAAACAATGACATTCTAATTAGTGATTTAAACACTGCACGAACAGGAAACAACAGAAAGTTCCTATTCTCCACCACCTTACCCCTCTAGCCAAACTGAAAGATCAAATACTAACCCCAACCCAGAAAACAATAGCCAGACTCATAATACATCAGAAAATGATGGCCGAAACAAGTCAAAAAGTAAAGAAGTGCATGCACCTGAGAGTCATCCAGTCAAGACTTTGCAGATGTTGTACTCTCTGATAGCAAACCGAGGCAGAATCTCCCCGCAGAATGATGATGGTACGAACGTTGATGAGGTGTTCAACGCCCAGGGAAGTCCAGTTGATTTATGTCATGAAGATCCCGAACAATGTGACTCAAAACAATTTCATGAAGATAGCGAACAATGGAGCTCAAAACAACTTCATGAAGATACTGAACAATGCAGCTCAAAACAACTTCATGAAGATACCGAACAATGCAGCTCAAATCAACTTCATGAAGATCCCGAACAATGCAGCTCAAAACCACATCAACCTGATTTGGTCATCTCTTCTAATGAACATTGGAATGCAGTTGACGGCTTAGAGAAAACAAATAAAATGATGGAATATGTGAGTAATTGTAAAGTGAAGGACAAATGTGCTGAGCAGAGGAAGGATGTATCTGTATCTGCTGTAGATGCAGCAAAAGAAAACCAGATTGAAAATGTACCATTGCCATTTATTGATGATGATGATGTTGTAGTTAATGAAAACAAAGAAAACACACAACTAGTCCCCCAAAAAGACGCTTTTATCCAGAAGGAAGATATCAGTGATACAGAGTCTAATACCTTGCTTACAGACGACAGTGATGTCATCTCCAATCCAAGTTTTTCATCTGAATTGCTGTCATCAAATAGCAGAGAATCAGAGTATTCTAGTATTCTGGATGACAAAACTGAAGTTTCCGTAGCTCAGAGCAATTCTCCAGTAAGAGGTGAATTGGCTTCCGCAAATACGGGTGTCACTATAACAAAGGAAATGCCGCTTGCTCCAAAGGATAGTATACCAAGGATATTATCTCCCACAGAGTTCCTGCGTAGAAAGCAGAAAGACTTTGCATCGAAGAACCTTAAAAGTGAAAGTATGGTACAGAGCAACACCAGTCCACTAAATGACACAGATGTTAAAATTCAGAGCAAGCGTAAAAAAGAGCGCAAACGGTACTATGCCAATGATGATGTATGCAGTTCTTCTAGTGAAGATGAATTTCCAATGCCTTTTGACCTTAATATCAAAAGACCGGTTTATAAGATGCCAGTTAAAGAAACAATAAAGAGTATTGATAGTAACACTTTGAAAAGCATTGAAGTTCAGAAGGGTGTCCTAGATAAGCAGACTGTTGAGATTGCAGTCCATACAGATTGTAAAGACAAGAAGTTACCAAATGAGAGTGACTTAGAAACAGAAAGTTATGACAAAGGTAACATCAATGAAATAAATAAAATGACATTTCAAGACACTTCACATCAATGCCACAATATTGAACCCCTTGATATGTGTGTGAAAACAAATGATGACAACCAGTCACTTCAACATGCCAATGTGAGTGTAAATTTGCGCAGTATTCTACATAAAGGTCCATCAGCTACAAGAAAGTCAAGTAGTGTGCATTTTGCTGATGATGAGATGGAAGAAATAATACCCCTTAAAAGTTGGCATCCTGTTAAAATTGTTGATGTGGCAATGCTTAGTGATCAGCATATGGATGGGGATATACAAAACGTTCAAGAGCAGCAAGCATTCCAAAACATGATTAACAGTGTGAAAAAGAAAGACAGTATGCCAAAGATTGTGTCACCAACAGAACTATTGCACAGAAAGCAAAAGGATGAAGCTAGCAAAAGTTTAGGTAATAGTGTCTGTACAATAGACACTGTAAAAGCAAAACATGTGTCTGAAAAAGGAGGTAATAAGAAACCAAGGCATGCTGCCTTTGATTCAAATGAAGAATACAGTTCAAGTGAAGATGAGTTTCCATGGGATTTTGAGTCTGATATTAAGATGCCAGAGGAAATAAATGATGTTGGCAGTGTTATAAAGAAGAAATTTAAGTGTAGTGACACATGCAAGCTCCACCTGCAAGGCCTAGACTGTTCCAAATACCTGCTGGATGGTGATGAGGGAACATCTTCAGGTTGTTCACACTCCTACATGGCAAACTATTCCGACTCTCCACCGGTCAATGGAACCAGGGATGCAATACCAAAAGCTCCAGAAAACTCCATGAAAAGTAATCACTGTAAATCATCTTTAGAAACAGCTGATGCAAGGCAAACTCAAACTGACAAGGCAGAGGTTGAAACATGTGATGAAGATGGATATCTTCCAGTGCCGGACACTTCAGAAACAAGTTTGGCCTTGATTCGAAAGTGGAGAGAGAGGTGTAAGAGGAAACGCAGAATGGACAAAATCGTCAGTTGGTCACTTAAACATTTCCCCATTGCTGAAAGACTTGCAAAGGCTTTGTCACCAAATAGCAGTGAAGAGAATGCAAAAGATTGTTCTAACCCAAATGCCAATGAAAATGAGGAAGCAACAACATATGCAGAGCCTCTTTGTCAGCATTCACCAACAAATGAAGATGAGGAGAACTCAACTGAGTCAGCTCTTAGTGATACAGAAAGTAACTTATTGCCAATATATAAATACGATGAGGGAAACAAAGATGGTTTCATAAGTCCTGTTGTAGATCAAGCAAAGACAGTCATCTCAGTTCTCAAAGAGTTTCTGTTGCTTGTGAATGAAAACCATGACAGTGAGAGTTATCCTGAAGAATACATAGAAGAGCTAACAAACATTGTGGAAACATTCTCAGCAAAATTTGAAACCCTTGAACAAGGAAAGTATGAAAAGGGCAAGGGATCTGACATATACCAATTTAGTGATGATTTATTTGTGAGGTTAATTAAGTTTGAAGAAAAGTTTGCTGCATCAGACAGTAAGTTTCCATCTGAAGTTGAAAGTTCAGTGCAAGAACTGAAACACAGCAGGGATTCATTTCAAAGTGGTGACTTGGCAGAAAGTGAAAAATGCTCTGAAAGGAGCATAATAGTTTCAGAAAATGAAAGTTACTCCAACGATAGAAGGAAATCTTTAAATCCAAACGAAAAGAAAAGGGAAGTTCACAGTAGATCTGTAGGTGAACTATTTAGATGGAAAACAACTGAAAAGCAATCATTTTCTGATAATGCCATTCATGTAAGCGCATGCGCACACAATATAGCCGATACAAGTGAAAGAAAAACTAATGTCGGAGAAGGTTTTTCAGTAACGCGCAATACGTTCATGGATGCAGCAGACACATGGAAGCAGAGTGCTTTGCGAGTGAGGAGAGACATGAATGTTGTGTTGCCTGTGTGGGTTGGGGGAGAGTGTAGTGAGATGATGGGTCCTGGTTTGGCTGGAGTGGAGGGGTGGGGAGAGGATGTTGCAGATGAAGGCGGGTTACAAGAATTAATGCAGGTGATTTCTGGTTACAGTCACAACACTGTTTTGTGTTAAATATTCTTGAATGTTATTATGAGTGTTGCTGTTTGTTGTTTTTTGGCATTTACATTTTGTTGTTCTAATTGTTGCTGTTATTATTCAGCATCTGTTTTTTTTTAATCTTTGACATTAATTTATCCTAATGAAATTTTAGGGCAAACAAGAACAAGATATTAGTATTTTCCGACATGTTTCAATATTTTTAAACACTGGGTAATCAAAGTAAAGAAAATAAATGTTCCTGAAAATGCTTCTGGAACTGTTTAAACTCTATTTTAAACCATAAACCACTTTGTTTTGCTTTTTAATTACAAGACTTAAGTGATGATTATTGTCTATTCCAAGGCATTGTAAGTTGCGCCGGAGAACTTTAATTACAAGGGTAATGCTATTGCAAGTAAAGCACATTTTTGGATTTGTAGCTGCTGCCTTAATTGCTTTGCCTAGAGTGGTACTGCACGTAAACCTAATGGTTTTGCATTTGATCTGCTGGGAAAGACTTTGTCTAATTGCTATTTAGTGTGAAGGCTTTTTGCACTTGCATTTGTAACATTAAATTAAGATAAAGAAAACGAATATAGCCTCTAATAGAAACAACTTCATTTGTACCTTCAAATGAAACAGTTGCTTTTATGCATAATTATGTTTATTCTTGAAATTTGATCTTATAATCAAGTACTTCAATGCAAATTGTCATTTAAGAAGAATTGGTTCACACTTTAGATTGACTTGCATATTTTAAGAAGAAATATTATAATATTTATGCAAGGGTTTGTTTAAGTAAATGTATTACCGAGATTGCTTGATATTCAAATTATACATATCTGAATTAGAAATAATTAGGTAACCACTTTTTCCTTTTCTTTTTGTTTAAAAAAATTAAACGTCTGTGGGTTGTGTACACATAAAAACTCAGATGTCTTAAGAATATACAGTGGCCACCAAAAGTCTGGAGACAACCTGTCATTTTCCTATTACATTTCATTACAACTCCATGTCCTATCAAATTAAATAACTGCCATGCATGTTCAAACAATTCAATTTAACTGAATGTTTCATAGTCATGAATAACTACTTTACCTAATTTTATAAAGGATTTTCAATTTAACAATGATGAGTGGTTCACAGGCTCTTAAGAAAGTGTGGTTACTTTCAGTCCCATTACATCCAATGTTAATTTTGTGGAAACATATATGTTTCTGGAATTTCAGCAAGTTCATCTGGCATGAAATATATTTCCACAATACCTTCACATGTCTGTTGTGCATTTATGTACAATTTAAAGCAGTGTCCTCCAGAATATACTAATAAAATCACTAGTTACAAATATTTCAAAATATCTCTTCAAATATATATAATAGTTGTTAGAAATAAAAAAAAATACATATTTTCACTTTTTTGCTTTGAAAACAGACAATTCGCTTTTCTGCTATCGGGATAATCCTACTTTACATAACGGCTACTGCGTTAGTAACCCAGAAGACTATGCAAAGTAAAACTATGTTTTACCAACAATTTTGTCAACTGAATTAAGGTTTCAGTATAATAGATTTCTCCACTGAACATAGATTGACCAGTATTTACCGTTAATATTTTTTTTTTCATTATTTTTTTTTTGAGCAAGTGGAGGACAGCTGCTTTATCATTATGTATAAATCATTTACATCATTATTTTGCTTAATTCAGATACAAATTTATATGTAATAACAAAATAGAACTGAACAGTTCCTGTAACTCTGTCTCCAGACTTTTGGTGGGCACTGTATATTACTTCTTATTTCTAAAATCCTTGGTGTTTTTTAGTTGTTAAATACTCCTATGCTTGAACTTGATCACAGTATAATAGAGTCTAGAACCCCATCTGTTTCTTTTTATATTTTTTTAATGTTTTGCTGGTTGATTTATAGTTGAAGCTTTTATAAGTATCTAAACCTTTTCTTCTTTTTTTCTTGTTTAAAAAAAGTTTTAAAAAGTATTGTGTTTAAACTTAATGCTTAATGGTTAACGTTTCAAAGAAAATAACCTTTGTTTCCCCGTTACCAACTGACCTATGAAAATGTGACAACTCAAAACATTTTATTGACCAAATTAATTGTAATTATTATGTTTTCTTCTTGCTTCTTGTATTATAGGGTTACTGTTTTAGGGTAAGAATCAGTGTAAAATTTTGCATGATAAAATATATTTTCTTTCCACTGCATTTTCGCCACAAATCTTGGTCAGTTAAGTTTCATTTTGGTGACACTTACACGTTACATGTTACTTAATTAACATGCACACTAATGATTTACAAAAATTCCATTATGGTATAGTCTGTTGTAATGTTCCTGCTGTGTAAACGCTGTTGTTGTAACTGTTGTCATGTGAATATTGTGGCATGTTGCTGTTACTGTCATGTTGCTGACCTTGCAGGAAGGGTCACCACAAGGTGAAGGTCAGGGGTCAGCAGGTCACATGGTAAGCTGTTTCTTCTCTCCCTTATACCACCTGATCTCACTTGTACGGCTGGGATAATTGGTATCCTTCCCTTTTCTTCATATTATAACAATATTTCAACACTTATTTTATCACTTCTCTAATTTAAAACATGAATAATACTAAAAATGTCTGTTAACATTTAATGTCATACGTAACCACTTATTTTCCTCGCCTGCATATACAGCTATGTTTTATGTTAAATATAATAAATAATAATTTTGAAGGAAATATTGTTAAGCAATTTTATGTTGATCAAACTTAATGGTTATTTCCATAGAAACATACAATATCAAGGTATTTTAAGACATTTATTTTACAGTTGAGGCTTTATTTGAAGCAGGATTTGTTAAAACCAGTCTCAATGACGTCAACACTAGGTGTCGCAGATTAGTGCTTAAAGTAGAAATAATGATCAGCTGCCTGATTCTTGAAGTTTTTCTTAATTAAATTATGTGACTAACTACACATTCTCTAGTCGCATTTACACATTTTTCAGTACAGTTATGTACTTTATGATGTCTGGAAGTTTTTTCTATCTACCGGTAACTACAATTAGCCTAGTTTTCATTTTTCTCCCCCCTCCTAGATAAATGAAGAAAAAATCATTGTTCCAAAGAGCTATATATAACAAAACCTACAGTTACTTTAAATTAACCAAATATTATAAAAGATATGAAAAATATGTAAACAACATACACTTATGTTACTCTTGCTCTTTACGACACCACTGACCATGTGCTCACTTTTAGTCCGTTCTCAAGCTTGTGTTACCCGCTTGTGTCCCCCCCTTGCGGTTTCCGCCAGCACCCCACATGACTCCATGTTGCCAACTCTCTGTCTGCAGAAAGATGGTGCCGGCAAGCGGAAGCAGGCCGGTCGCAGTCTCACACCAGACTCCAAGTTTATGCTGGACAAGGTGACCTGACTTGTAAATTTTGTATTTGAACAGTTGTACAATTTCCATGTCAAAAGAATCCATGAAATGACATTTGATGCTCTGACAAATGCGGGCAATAATGTTACGTCAATCATTGTGTGTGCAAGTAGCCAGCGAAACACAAAAGACTCAGTCTTCTAACTGGCCCAAATGACGTTGTGCATAATGATATTAAGTAATTTCCCACTTTTTATCGGACCAAGTGTCATTTCAGACGGTTCAACAAATGGGTTGTTGATAAGTTCATCAGGTCATACCATAGCAGTCATTTAACCGACTCACACTTTCTTGGGAAAGCTCCCTTTCAGCTGACCTAAACCTGACCAGTTAATGGACTTGACATGACTTTGTTAAAATCTCAAGTCAGTAACTGACTACTGGCCTACTTGAGCCAGAGGTTGGTGTGGATGGTATTATAAACCATTTCATGACCTCACAATGTGGCCAGGGGTTTAACATGAGGCCTCTGAAACAATTAAGGTGCATAGTTGCTGTTTGAATACAGTTTCAACATCAAGGTAATATTACGTATTGATTTGTACCTGCACGATATTGCTTAGAATGTTTATCTTTACACAGGATTTCTGCCAACAATTACAAATTATTTGTTAAAAGAACATTTAAATAAACTGGAACACAAAACCCTTCTTAATGGACAGTACAATAGATACTGGTCTCTCATTTGGCCTCTCCCATTTAAAAGCCAGATCAATAACTATTTTATATCCAATATAATGTCTGACATCATATTATCCATTAAAAGGCTTGCATTATACTAAAACCCAAACAAAGTAAGAACATGAACCTGGAATTAGGTTCAGCGATGCTAAATACGTATGTGCCAATATTTGCTCTGTTAATAGTCCCATCTGTCTGCCCGATTATTTATTCATTAGGGGGTAAATCTGCTCCCTGGGCAAAGCAAATAGATTACCTATTGATTTCCAAAACTGTTGATATCACGACATGACTGCTTCATCAACTCATACATACAAATGGCCTCATTGTTGTTTTACGGTCATTTGTTATTTGAAAATTGATAGGTTTTTTCACTTCCAGCTATTGTTATTCATCTTATTATATCCCGCTATTCAGAGAATGGAATAATAATAGAATTGATTTAATGTATTTCTGTTTATTCGTTCTGAATTTGGATAAAATTTAATCATGTTCCTGAACTTGTTTGCACTTAGTGCATATCACTAGATTAGCACATCCTGGATTATTGATTTAATAAAATGTTAATTTTGCTTGCAAAACAAGCTGTTGATGCATATTTCTGCATTAAGTATTTTACTAATTTTATTTCACATTCTTATGTTTTATTACACAAAGACGGAAACATCTTAAAATGTTTGCCTATGCCTTGTACTGAAGACTGCTGTGAAACAACTCTCTTGTTACATCAGATCCCAACCTCATATTCGTTCATGTCTATACATCAGATCCCAACCTCATATACGTACATGTCTATACATCAGATCCCAACCTCATATACGTACATGTCTATACATCAGATCCCAACCTCATATACGTACATGTCTATACATCAGATCCCAACCTCATATACATACATGTCTATACATCAGATCCCAACCTCATATACATACATGTCTATACATCAGATCCCAACCTCATATACATACATGTCTATACATCAGATCCCAACCTCATATACGTACATGTCTATACATCAGATCCCAACCTCATATACATATGTGTATACCCAAAACTCAGCCACATGAGCAAACCTTAACATTACATACATGTACATATTTGTATACCACAAACCTTAACCTCACATACATATGTATATACCCATGACCTCAGCCATGTGTACATACTTTAACCTCACATACATATGTGTTAACCTCACATACATATGTGTATACCACAAACCCTAACCTCACATACATATGTGTATTGTGCCCCAGGAGGTGAGTGAAAGCCAGCACCGGGCCTTGAAGATGGAGGTGTCCACCCTGCAGACTGAGAACAAGCTACTCAAGGACAAATACAGCATGGCCCAAGGTAAGGACTTCAATTGTAATAGGAGGTTTTTCAGGTATCTCTTCCCTTCAAACAAAATGAAAGCAGCCTTAGAAGAATTTTGGGGTGGGGGTATCAGAGTATGGGTACTTTTTGGTGAACCCTTATGTGTTGCTGTGTGCTCCCTAACAGGGCTCTTACTACCCTCATGGTTAGGGGCATCTCTGCCAGACTCTGGGGTGAGTGGGTGTATCATTTTCCCTCAAAACAAATACATTGCCTGTTGATTCTGTTTGTTGTTTTTGTGCATAACCAACACCAAATTGGTAAATCCCATGATACTATTGTTACGTCTAGCTTCCGAGGTATTCACCACGTTTGACATTTAAAGTGGTGGTGTGGTATAGAACATAGACCACAATGGGGCTGTTGAACCATTGTCTACAATCCTAATCTGTACACTGTTGTTGTTATCTGGCAGTTTGTATGGCTTCTCTCTCAAGAACAAATGAACTGTCTAATAAATGTATTTTGCTTCATTCAATGTCAATATTAGATGTTTTTTCATGAGCACTTAAACATTTTTTGTGGAGGGGGCGGGTATGAATATTTGTTATGAATTTGCATGATTTTGTGATGGTTAACGTTTTTAATTACTAAAAGTACGATGTAGCTTTCCTAGACCAGAGTCTTTGTTGGTTTATTGCGTGTGACATGCTTATGTAAATCAGCAAAATTGAAGCAGTAAGTGCAGGAAGATTTTTTAACACCAAAAATATTAACATCTTGTAAATTAATATGCCATTGAGTGGCTTTAATCACATAAAGACGTCAAGAAATCAAAGCTCATGACGACTGACTTGTCCCTGAATGGGTTTAGCATCATTCCATAACAACTTTATTGGCCGTGGCATTTCTATTTCCAGTTGATGTGTCTTGCTGTCCACTTACCATGTCTTGAAAGAGGCATTAATCCATGCTGGTAGAAAGCTTCTGTTTCAGGTCCATTTATTGAAGAAATTGAAACCTCGGACTCTATATAAGCAAAAGAAAAACAATAGAAAACAGTATGAATTTCACCACAAGTTAGTTGCTAACAATAGCACACATGGCAATGTGTGTGGGTATACCTATTTATATTCAAATTAATGGTCAGGCAATGCGTCTATCAGTTTGCACTTATCAGTACTTTATTCTAAAAAAGTTGTTATGACTATGTCTAAGAAAAGCATCATTCTGTTATACAATGTCAGATTCAAGATTTGACAAGAAAGATATTTACATTCAACCACATTTTGATAAGGAAAATGATTGCGTTTAAAACCTTATTCATGTAATGCCTCATTTGACATCACCGGCGTAGAGTTATTAATCAGGTTTTCAACGAAAATCCTGGTTATTAGATTAGTGAATGGCGGGCGAGCGGGCGGGCGGGAAGGCGTATCCTAAATGGCGTCAAACTGAGGTTTCCGCTCAATAACTTTAGTTTGTTTTGGCCTATTGACACCAAACTTGATGTATGGGTAGCTTATATCAAGAGGCAGCTTGGGATTGCTACCCAGATGTCTGTGATTAAGGTCAAGGTCACTGTTACTAAAAATAGAAATTCAGTTTCTGCTTAATAACTTTAGTTTGCTTTGGCCTATTGACACCAAACTTGATGTATGGGTAGCTTATATCAAGAGGCATCTTGGGATTGCTACCCAGATGTCTGTGATTAAGGTCAAGGTCACTGTTACTAAAAATAGAAATTCAGTTTCTGCTTAATAACTTTAGTTTTTGGCCTATTGACACCAAACTTGCTGTACAGGTAGCTTACATCAAGATGCAGCTTGGGATTGCTACCCAGGTGTATGTGATCAAGGTCAAGGTCACTGTTACTAAAAATAGAAATTCAGTTTCCGCTCAATAACTTTAGTTTGCTTTGGCCTATTGACACCAAACTTGGTGCATGCAACCAATGCACCAAAATAACAGCATCATTTTTTTTTCACTGCCATCTTTCATTTTTTATTCCTGTCATATTAACACTTGGTTGAATCGTTGATTTAAACTTATTTATTTATGGTCGATTGTGAAACAAGTAATCCCAACTTATATTAATCACTCTCGACCGCTCATTCCGGATGGTATCCATCTCTTTTTTTGAATGAGGTTTGAGAGGAGAGAGAAGCCAGACCTGTCCTAATATGCTGAGCGCCAAGCAAGGAGGCATCTGGTACCATTTTTATAACCTCTTTGGTATGACGCGGTCGGGGATCGAACCCACGACCTCCCGCTCATGAGGCGAACGCTCTGACCACTGAGCCACCGCTGCGGTAAACTTTAACATTGCATTCAAAATCGCCTTAACGCAACCAGAATGAAATTCAATTCGTAAATTGTTCTCAGGCTTTTATAACTTCTATGCGATGCATTCCATTCAAGCCATTGCTTTGCTTGCCTCTTTAATAGCAGCACCTTGTAAATGTATCTGTAAAAGGAGCTAGAGTAATGAGAGTACATAATGTATTGTCGTGCATCTTTTCTTAGCGCTGCACTCCCCAGAGTTGTCAGAATAATTATACCCCGACAGGGACAACATACCGTATGTCTGTTCTCGTGCTCGATTCACACATACCAGGTTACCAGATTTAGGATTTCATTCATCAGTCCTTACACAACTGGAAGTGATTTAGGCTCTATTTCTACTGTGCTCTAGCAGAAATGTAACACTTCTCCATTATGGGGAGAGAGCAATTTGAGGGCTTGGTGCAAAACTATTGTAACTTGTTATCTTAAATAAGGTAGTTACAATGGTTTTGCACCAAGTCCTTGCTTTTAGACATGCATTTCTGAGGAGGTATATAATCATTGTAGCTATGT
>Ga0224511_10001111_pt1 | contig 15373 bp, 6 predicted proteins | sample SF_May12_sed_USG_2_FD_169988 | JGI IMG/M metagenome (GOLD analysis project Ga0224511, IMG submission 169988) | Sediment microbial communities from San Francisco Bay, California, United States - SF_May12_sed_USGS_8_1 | ecosystem: Environmental > Aquatic > Marine > Sediment | place: USA...
TTTAATGATTAGGTGATAGTAATATGATTAGACGTGGATATATTTCAATTGGGCATAGCCATTTGTAACCAGTTGACTGTAAATATAATGTTTTTATATCAATGTTCAATATTGTAGCATAATGTGTTCTTGATATAGTTTCATGACTTCGTTCGTTATTATTGTTTTGAAGTCGTTGTTTGTATACACTAACTGTCAATCTTATTGGCATGTATTGCTTTTGTTTGCTTGTATATATATTGGCGTGATTCAAATCACAACATACACATCCTTCTATACTTTTGTAGATCCAATTTAAAGTTCATTTTAATGTTAATTTGACTACATCCTGTGTTTTAAAGTAGACATTCATGGAAAATAATTGATATGCAAAGCCCTTCAAAAATAGTAGAAACAAATACTGAGTTGAATTATTTACCACTTCAACCGTTCATCCTGTTGTTAATAGATTTATCCTAATAATTCGTCCCTACTTAAAGTTTTTATTACAATATGTTATAAGTAAACTGCGTCATATCATCTTAACAAACGTCCTGGGGCTTAGACAAATATTTACTGTGTCATCTCACTATGTTCAATGTGCTACAGCCAAGCATTGGCAACATTATCGTAGTGTTGTCACTGTCGCCATCCAGTCGCAAAGTTATGTTGTTCTTGTTCCCTCCTAAAGCATGGCATTGTTATAGTATTCCCTACCTTTTCATTTTAGGCCGCTATTCCACATTTCAGTATCCGGATCAGGATCCGTACCAGGTTTCATGTCATGGAAAATTATAATGCGGACGCCTTATTCCATCAGTATTCGTCAAACATATCTTCCTTTCATAACCTTACTTTTAACTGACAATATAATATTATTATTATTTAAAGAGTAATGCAAATTGGTTTAACCCAAACTTTGTTAATAAGTGAACTTTTTAAATCTTAAATTCGCGCACCATTGCAATGGTGCGATGTATTAGATACCGATTATGGATTATATATATTCAGAGAAAATAATTGCTATTTCGCCATTTAAAAACAAAAAAACCCAACTGCAATAAATGTAGGTCGTTCATAACTAAGTGACGTTAAAACAAGTATGTAAAAGTGGAGAGATTCTTCCAGTAAATATCATTGTTTCCCCTGATCTTGCCAATTTATGTCCGTATGTCGTCCGCATCCGGATAAAATGGCTGCCTGTTTACGGATGCTTACATGCGAATCCTGATACGGACGACAGGAATAGCCCCAACATTTTTCTACTTGTTCCATTTTTATCCGAATACGGATGTGCATATACCGACTTACACGCTACTAAGACTCGGAATACTCGGACAACATTAGTGGTCCTCTGTAAATGGCTCCACTGTGACCTTTGACCTTTTCCTAAGGTGAGCGACACCGGGCCATTTGGACCCTCTTGTTTAGTGTATGTTCTATCGTACTATATTGTAGTTCAATGCTGTAAATTATTGTATAGTGCAGTAATGTGAAGCGTAGTTTGTATATTGTAGTGTAGTGTAGAATAGTTATATGTAGGGCTATATTTAATGTTAAATAGTGTAGTGTAGTGTAGTGTAGTGTAGTGTAGTGTAGTGTAGTGTAGTGTAGTGTAGTGTAGTGTAGTGTAGTGTAGTGTAGTGTAGAGTATTGTATATTATAATGTAGTGTTATTTATTTTGTATTGAAGACTATTTTAATAAAATGGTAAATTTGGCTGTGTCTTGTTATGAAATATATTGTAATGTAGTGGAATGTGGCATAATGCAGTGTCGTGTAATGTAGAATATTGTAACATTTTGATATTGATTGTAATGAAGTGAAGTGTTGAATATTGTTATGTAGTGCTACATATGTTAGTTTATTGTAATAAAGATTATTGTAATGTAGTGCTATATACTGTAGTGCAGTGTAGTGTAGTGTAGTGTAGAATATCGCAGTGCTTTGCTATGTATGTATTGTAGTAAAGTGTATAATATTGTAAAATAGTTATACATATGGTAATGTCTTGTTATTAATAATATTGTAATTGTAAATAATGTAGTGCTATATATCGTAGGGTAGTGTAGTGTATAGAATATTGTAATGTATTGCTATATTTGTATTTTTGTTGCAAAATATTTCATGAAGTGCTTTACTTTGCTACATTACAAGGTAGAATATTGTAAAGTGTATTATATATAGTGTATGGTAGTACAGTTTAGAGTAATGTAGAATAGTGTAATGCCATAAAGTGTATAGCTGTGTATTAAACAGTTCAAGTAAATGTAGGGGTATAGAATGAAGTAGTGTTTGTAAGAAATTAATTATTTCTTTGGAGAAAATATTGATGAAAAAAAATAAAAATAGAAAATACCAAAAAAACTTATACCTTATGTATGTTGCGTCTTGTTGCTTGCCGTGTTTTGAATTGACCTATCGACAGCCCGCCCTCCTGTCCTGGTCTTTATGATTTACGCATCGCTGGCCTGAATACTTATTATAATATGAAAGCCATATCGCTCTATTATAATATTACTTATCAATTATCGGACTAGGTGATGGTGACAGCGATTTGCATAGTCATGTTTGACAAGTGAATACAATAGATGGCCCGACAAAGCTGGTCCGTCAAGACGCTATTTTGGGCGGGCTGTCGATAGGTCAATTGTCCTGAGTGTGTTTCTTTTTGGACGGGCCATTTGTTCATTTGACCCTATATATTTGGTTTACATCATTTTCTCTTCAGTTATTTTTCCACTAACTTGCATGCAGTGCATGATAGGGCTGTAAATATAGACATATCAATACACATTTTAAATATAGATATATCGATACACATTTAAAATATCGATATATCGGATTGAAATAATCTTAAGAAAAATGTTATTGTTGTTAGCTCGACATAGCACATACATGTAGTGCTCAGGGTGAGCTATTGTGATCGGCCTTAATCCGTCGTCCGTCGTCGTGCGGCGTGCGTCGTGCGGCGTGCGAAATGCGTAATTTTTTTACTCAAACATTTTCTCCTCGGAAAGCGCTTATTGGATTTATACCAAACTTCACATAAAGGATCCCTGGGTGGTCCCCTACCATACTTGTTCAAACCGTTTCAGTTGGTTGCATAAGTAGGTCACGGGGTAAAAAAATTGGTTTTCAAAATGCAATTTTCAAAAATATATTTGTCTGGAACTAAAAGGTCCAGAGCTTTTTATTTGGTATATAGCATCTTCTAGAAATCCTCTTCCAAAAGTGTTCAAATTTTGCCCCTGGGGTCAAAATTGACCCCGCTCAAGGGGTCACAATTTAACATTGAATTATATAAAGAAAACATCAAATGACTTCTTCTCTTGAACCGCTAATGGGAATTTGACCAAACCAAACTCAACTGGAATGGTCCTTGGGTGGTCCCCTACCAAAATTGTTCAAATGGTTCTGATTGGTTGCATAAGTAGGTCACGGGGTCACAAAAAAGATTTTCAAAATGCAATTTTCAAACATCGTCTTGTATAAAACTAAAGGTCTATTTGGTATATAACATTATCTAGAGGTCCTCTACCAAAGTTGTTCAAATTATGGCCCTATGGTCCTCTGTAAATGGCTTCACTGTGACCTTTGACCTTTTCCTCAGGTGAGCGACACAGGGCCCTTTGGGCCCTCTTGTTGATGAAAAATCACTTATTTCTAGACAACGGAATGCATAAAGAGAAAAGTATTGTAATTATATCGTCTTAAAACCATTATTTAACTAGATTTTAATTAACATATTGCATAACAGTGACATACTATACATTTACTCATACCTGCTACAACTTGTTGTTTTGCGTGTTTCGTGTTGTTCTAAGTGTGTTTGTTTTTTAGTGTTTTGCGTTAACATAGCCGTTGTATCATTGGTGTTGATTGTATCATGTTTTACATCTCATTATATTTGGTATATCACTTCTTGTAAATACTGTCATGTATCTTTTTACGCAATACACAGACTGTTCTTACAAAATACACAATGTTAAAAGATAAGAAATATGAATACTTTCACATTGTCTATATGCTGATGTTTTTCTCATATTTAATTTGTAGTTTGAAGTTCACTTTATAATTATAACCATCTAACGTTTCTATAGTTTACTATGATTCTCAATATAAATATAATATAATTATATCAGAGTGTATATATAGCGTCCATGAACCTCGCACTGTCTTTTTCAAGATGATTTTATCTGTAAAATACGAACGAACACTAAGTCGTAGAAAACAATCCCATGTGTGTCAATTAAATATTGCACATGGTTGATTAATGTTATTTATCCCACAAATCAGTTTACACATATCAAACAAAATTGAAATTTCATTTTTTTGCACGTAAATTGCTGAGATGACAGGACTGTATGATGTAAAATGTCGCCCCGTACTGCATCATTGTGTAGTTTTCTGGTCCTCAGGGATCATGGAGTGTACATGTAAGCTGTTTACATTCGAAAATGGAGTTCTGCTCGTGCGCTAGGGGCGTCAGTGATTTGGCATCATTCATTACCACTGATGAACAGCTTCAATAAAACCGAGGCTGCTGTTTTCTCGTGCAGGCAATGCTTCTTGAGGGCTTTCCCTTTCATCAGTTAAATGTATAGATCCATTAATGGCCATAATCCCTATAATATGTTCATCTTAACAATATATTACAGGAAGAATTTCACAACAAAGAAGTTGCTAATAAAATAACACATGGCAAATTTTGTGGTTAAATCTATGCGTTTTCAAATTAATGGTCAGGTTATGGATCTATTGGTGGTAAGGCAATATATTGTTGACAATGTGAAAGGTCAAGTCGGGGTTCAGTTACGTGAAATATACGCTTATTATAAACATTGTGTTTAAAATAAAATTGTACTCTAGTCTCGCTGGTATTTCTTTGTTCAATGTTATATGTGTGTTTGTTTTTGTAAATGTGTTTAGCCATCTACGTTATGTAATCACTCAATAAATATTTAAAAAAACACGAACGTATTTTTGTTTAAACTGCGCTGTAGTCACATGCATAGATGTACTGGTTTTGTCCGTAAAGGCTATGACCTTCTAGGTCGTTTATTATGTCATCTTGAAGAAAAAAACGTTTACACACATCCTTAATGTAAATGCATGCATTGCGCATATCTGTAACCGCCAGAGGTATGACCGGACACACATGGCTAAATACTTTCTGTCGTTATGTTAAGTTCAATTACAAAAGAACGATTTAGTGTAGGTTAAGTTAAGAAAACAGTTTATTCGGCTTCCATTGAACTAAAACAGAGAATTGCGTTTTAGTTGTTTTCTTTCTAGTTTGGTTTTAGAGTTACTTTAGTTGAACGATTATGAATATGTAAGAGCGGGACCAACCCGTTAAACCAACACTTTACGAAAAGTGCAATATAAAATTCAGAGAAACGTAATATGTAAACAAACGTGTCGTTATAATGTAAATTGTATGCGCAGTTTAGCGTTGACTGCGTGAAAAACCTGTTAGGTAGTTAGTTGTTATACGAGACACTAAATTGTCAAGAGGTTATTCAAAAACACATAAAAACACACACGATGCAGGGTTTAACCTTTAACGATATCTTTCATTACTTATTTCCGCAATACAATATGATCCAGGTTTGGGTGGAGAGATGGGTGCGTATGTGTTGTTATTAAACGCCTACTGATGTCAACAATAATCATGTGATTAAAAAGTATGACCTGAACAAGGATACAGCTATACGTTAATGACGCGTGCACAATTTAGATAAAGCCAAAAAATACCAAGCTTCATCAAGTGTTCTAGATCATTTGAATGATAAACACCAGGATCTTTTGTAATGAATCCTGCACGTGTACCCCATATCATGATATATTCACAAATGCAAGATCATGTTGACATCTGAAGCCCTTGTCAATGTCGTTCGTAATACTGATGTACAAGTACAATGACGTTTGCAATTGACCTTTCGACAGCCCGCTATCCTGTTCTGGTCTTCATGATTTACGCATCGCTTTCCTGAATACTTATTATAATATGACAGCCATATCGCTCCATTATAATATTACTGACCTTACTTACTACTTACTAGGTGATGGTGATAGCAATTTGCTTAGGCATGATTGACAAGTGAATACAATAGATGGCCCGACAAAGCTGGTCCATCAAGACGCCATTTTGGGCGGGGTGTCGATGGGTCAATTGAGGTTGTTACGTCTTTAAATGTATACGTACGACTTACAATCGTAACTACTCGGTGATTCCCGGCAAGCTGGGAAATATGACCTCGTATGCAAGAGTAGGAATACACCCACTGGCAAATATTGGTGATCCGCCAGTTGAGAGACATGCGGCTCGAATGTAAACAAATATAATATGTATATTAACAACTTAACTAAATTGGCAAACAGGACAAGACCAGTAACACAATTTTAGGTTTTGTATAAATGTAAGGTGTTATTTTACATAACAAATGACCGTATACATTCCTGACTCATCCTCAATCTACATTCAGCCATGCTTTTATCAAATTATTAATTCGACCAAATGTCATAAAGGAAATATGCAAACAGTTGTCTCTTAAATCAATGAGGATATTTAGAAAAAAAAATTGCTGCCAAAATTTAAAAGTCAATTACTAAACAAATGTAGATTCGACAGTGTTAACAAAAGGTTTTTTTTAACGAAATCGTATACTAGAAATTTATCAAGATTTGAAATATTAACATGACAAACATGTACACTAAGTAAGAACGAGACTGGGTGAACTATATGACAGCTCATGTGTTGGAAAGCTTATTATAAACGATATGCGTCGGACTACTGTTCATGCTCTACCACAATCCTTCACATTGAGCACATCGTGCCTATGCTATCTAAAACAATGAAAACGTTACATACTGTTATGTGTTATACATTTTATGATTATACTGTGAAGATAAGATGAACAATATGTAAAACTTACATATACGAGTGTAGGATGTAAAATATGCAATGTTCATTTTAGAACACACACTGCACTTACTCTTTCTCACATATTGGGTAGAAATAAAAGTTTAAACACTGAATGTCGTTCCAGTGGAAATCCGTCCAAGCGTTAATTGAACCGCAGTCGTCGTCGTCGCCTCCTTTATCGTTTGGCCCGGTTAGTGCCCAGCCTGCAAACGTGCACTAACTCAATAAAGGACACCACCATATACACTTGTCTAGGAAAGACTTCTGGTTTACTCGATTAATATTTGTGTGTTTGTGTATGTTGGTGTTTACTTAGATTTAAATCGATTCGATGAACACACTCATACACTCATACCTGTCCTAATAAAATGTATGACATACCATCCTTAACAATCTAAGCACTTAATATTGTAATTGATATGTGTACACGTCGTTTTCTATAAGGCTTACGTCAAGAAAAAAAAACGCAGCGGTGGCTCAGTGGTTAGAGCGTTCGCCCCGTGAGCGGGAGGTCGTGGGTTCGATCCCTGACCGCGTCATACCAAAGACGTTATAAAAATGGTACCAGATGCTTCCTTGCTTGACGCTCAGCATATAAACACAGGTCTGGCTTCTCTCTCCTCTCAAACCTCGTTAAAAAAAGATGGATACCATCCGGAATGAGCGGTCGAGAGTGATTAATATAAGTCGGAATAACGTGTTTCGCAATCGACCTTAAATAAATAAGTTTAAATCAAAAAACAAAACAAATAATGACCGTGCTAACCTCCCACAACAAATGTATCAAGCTTGCTTTGTTACGTCTAAACGGTTTATAGCTTTTTTACATATATTCTTAGAAATATTATACAGTGAATGGTTTCTAAAAGTTGCTTCTGGTTTGATATGCATTTCTACTCTGAAATAACATAAAAATCAATTCAAGGATAAAAAGTATCTAAAACATATTACGTCCGTATTGCATTATACAGATAGGTATTCTAGTTAGATGTTAACGTAACCAGTGAATGTTGCCACGTTATCCGTGCTGAGCTATCTCCAGTAGCTGTCGACGTGTTCATCCGTCAATTCAATTCAGTATCCACCCTCTATACTATCTGGAACATACACATTGTGTCTAGTAAACGTTTATTTCTGGATCTGGTACATATGCGTTTGTGTTTAGTCAAAGGTATGCCTGTTTTGACTTCAACAATAAAATAAATGTAAGTAATTATAAATGTTTGTCTTTATCGTTATAGCAAAATTGACTGTTAAAACAAAACACAAGTTTGCCACCACTGTGATACTAAGGAGACAATACTACGAAGTGCTTACATTTGCACTTTCGTCGAATAAACAAAAGGATACTGGGTTTTGCAAAAGGGGCTTATCAACTTAAACTAACACCAGAGATAGTGAACATGGTCCTCGATGAACCGGTTTTCCTGACTGGTTTCAATGCAGACCAGGTGAGCATCTTTACTATTGCAGAAATTCTCAAAAAAACAACATTTGTCACAGATAACTTGTATCTAAAATTGGTATAAAGGTAAGTTGTCCAGCAACATGTAGGAACTAGGTTGATTTTTTATGATATTTATTAAGTAACTAAATTCTGGATGATAGTAAAACAAGTTGACGTTTAAGCGTCATAGATGTATCGGTTTCCTCGAAAAATTGACGAATAAAGGCATTTATTAAAATCTAAATTATATTTACTTGTAGGGTATTATGAGATTACACGGAGTAACAGTGGGTTGGTATGTATTAAATATATAGGCCACGGACTCAGAATAGGTTTGAAGAGAAACGACCTGAGTTTATATATATAAGTTCATATCATATGAACTTTAACCCCTGAATATGTTTCAATGAAACCGGTTTTTTTTCTCCAAAAACTGTGTTTTAATAATAAAAATAAAACTCGCCAAAGAATTCGACAACATTTTGTTTTACATTTATATATATTGTATATTCAACACGTATAACTTGATATTAATCGTAATTAGTGCAGTGCATTGGTCTAACAATGTTATAGTTTAGCAGAATGCCTTCTAAAATGATTATTATTATGATGTAATTTATATGAAATTGTTAAACCATACATTTTCCATCATGATATAATTAATTATTATTATTCTTATTTTTTAGATTATGTCAGCTATATAAATGTCCGATCAATGCAGGGTTTATCGAGGCATCTTAGAAGTTCTTGTCGTGACTGAAGTAGTAACATGATCCACGGTAAGGCATCTTGTCGTGACTGAAGTAGTAACATGAACCACGGTAAGTTCATCTTGTCGTGACTGAAGTAGTAACATGATCCACGGTAAGTTCATCTTGTCGTGACTAAAATATTAACATGATCCAAGGTAAGGCATCATAGAAGTTCATTTTGTCGTGCCTGAACTAGTAACATGATCCACGGTAAGGCATCATAAAAGTTCATCTTGTCGTGACTGAACTAGTAACATGATCCACGGTAAGGCATCTAAAGGTCCGGACAAACCAACGCACCTGCTAGTTGAAGGAAAACATGTAAACGCATTTGTTTGATACGAATATGCACGTGTACAGTTTTTCATATTTTGTTTTCTTATTCTAAAGGAACAAAACGAACAAGGTGATCAACATGTACACTGTATTTTAAGATTTTTTAATAACAAATCTTTCAAACTTACTCGCAAACGAAGTACTTCTGATATTATACAGGAACAGTTACTATAGTAGAATAAATGTTTGTATCTTTAATGGTTGTATCTGTTCACTGTAAATACTAATATTAAAAAAGGTATAGACAACGGACTTATGCTTACCAAAAATGTACAATTGTTTTCTTTAATTAATTAAGACCCACACGTAGGCAACTGTCAACAATGAACAAGGATTTTATCTTACGTGGGACGGGGGTTGGATAATATTTAAAAGGGGTTGGCCGCATGAAGTATAAGTTATTTCTTTAACATGTTTTGGCTATATTCCTTTTAAAATTGTGTTTAAATCTAAATCGCGATCGAAATAAAATGTAGCGTTTGAAGCATAAACATGTCACAGGTTTGTGCCTGTAGCAGTGGTACATTCACATGTTGCCCTGTTTTAGCGGGTACAATCAACACATGTTAAAACAACCACAAGGAAAATTGACAAAAAAGACTCAAAAGGTAAACATGTCAATTTTAAATTTAAAGGAAACATCTTTTCCTCCCATAAAAGCAATGTTCACACAGCCATGTCATGATAATTTGAACTAAGGATAGGAAAAACCTTCAAATAACATAGCCTCCATAGAAAATTAGCAGCTTCGGTTATATTGAAGCTGTTCATCCTAGGTTAGGAAAGATATCACACCACTGACCCCCCAGCGCATGAGCGAAACTCTACGTATTTTCAAATGTAAACACCACACAATCCATGGTCGCTGAGGAACAGAAAAGATAATATGAAAATCAGAAATTATTCTATATACATATTTTGGTAATCTTAATTGCTTTCTAAAGATCTTTTTGTAATTGTGTTTCAAACATACATGTATGTGACTGCTTTTTGTCTGACGTATATTGTTATGTTAATGATATGGTGTTGGTGTATTTGTTCTTCATAATAATATGTTTTGGCTGTCACTATTTAAGATTAACAATTTTAAAGGAATACAGACTCACAGAAATCTACATTAGGTGCAATGTATTTTAGATTGACACTATTTTGAAGAAACGAGACTACGCAGCAATATGCCATTGATACCACCTTTAAGGCCATCTTTTCAAATGTCTTTGACGCGTGTTGAATGTTCCTCGTTCAACCAACAACCATTAATGTGTTGATAAAAGTGTTTTAGTATGAAAACGAAGTACAATCAATTTAATTTAATTTTTAAAATTGTTATTGGGTAAACACATTTGTAAACACTAAAACAATCAATTTTCTCGCGGTATCATATATTCATATTATACAGTATATCAGCATTAAAGCGATAACATTCATCACGTAAATGTTAAATATTAGACTTTATTTTGTCCCTCATACCTACTGTTTGGAAATCCTGACTGAAACACAAAGCTTTTTCCGTTGTTTGTATTAGTGTATTAAAGGATGTCAGTATTTGTAGTTTATTCACTAGCTAGACAAAACAATGCATACATAAAATACACGTTACAAGACATCCTATACAAATCCAAAATAGCTATTGGTTGCATTTAGGAATGCCTAATCAAAGACGATTTTAAGTTAATATTTCTTCAAACATTATATTGTATATCATTATTCATTATTTTAAGAAGGGAAGTTACTCTGTTTAACAATTGCAAGACGCATTACCCGCCCATTTCTAATCTAAAAGGTGGACACTCGTATATACTCGGATGTGTTCGTTACATGAGAATAGGTTGTCAATTAATTAACTAAATATAATTATTCAGATTATACCTTTACTTACATTCATCCTATTTAACTGGACGGGGTGGAGACATGGGCTGGTCAATTAATTTTTTATACTATTATTATTCAGATTGGTAATTGGATCGTATTTTCATTTATTAATAAGCGTGTTTATGTGCGCGTTTATTGTTTTCCGCAACGCAGTATATTAGGAGCTTGGATCACTTGGCATGCTTTTGGAAAGTCCTCAGGAAGCATTGTTTTCCTGCATAAAATAACATAATCGATTTTATTGATGTTTATTCACTGTGTATTAGATACACTTACGAGAAGTTTATATGACCGCCGTGATATGACTAAGAAGTCTTAAAGTCAACCTTTGATAACAAACAAACAAATGAACGAACAAACAAACGAAAGAAAAATAAACAAGCAAAAAAACCCACCTTTATTTACCTTTACACAACGCGGTTTAGTTAATACACTATTAAGGTAAAGTCAGTGGTTCAAGTTTTTAAAGTGATGTACTTGCTATATAAAATCCATGTTTCAAATAAATAGGGAATGAGCCACATCAACAACAATGCAAATATCCTCATCTCAAATACCTAAATGCGATTTAATTAAAACCACAATAATGTAAACACACTGTGTCAAGTATAAAATGTGGCTAAGTTACATGTTTTAGAAAAGATAATGTAATTTCCCCTCGTGAAAAGTACACAAAGGGAATTGGTCACTTCAACAACAACGTAAAACACGTGTGTATACAACGTGAATTAATCAGTACATCATTAATGTAAAACATATTTGTGTCAATATAGAAAGTGATTAGGCAATACTACATTAAGCCTAAATCGATGTAAAGTACATGTGAATGATTAAGTGAAATAGACCTCATGCGCAATCTTTCTTATGATTTGTGTCAGAAAATGGTTACCGACTGTCAATGTTGATAATGTATAATGTATCATATGACAATCTAACCTAATAAATAAATGAATTCATACTTTCTGTTTGATATAAATTTGTAACAAGAACGAAAAGGGTAAAAAAAGATGGAGATTTTGCGGAACAGTGCATTATACAAATAATTAAGTCAAAACAACATAAACGCAACCCACTATAATGCTATATAACTATTATTCAAATTGATTAGGGTATGGCCACAAAAACATTATTGTGCAAGTACTCAAAGTGTTTTAGTTACTACACCAATATTGTAAATCGCACTCGTGTGAAGTTGCTAAGTCACTGCATCATGCTATAAAGCGTCCGACCATATGGTCAGTAGGGTAACCGACACAAAGTAAATACAACCAATGACACCAGCTGGTACAATACTGTACGAGGAGTATCCTAAGCCAAGAAGTATTATCGCGATGATAAAAAGCTCGGACGCTTAAATGTGCTTATTGAAAAACGTTTGAAAGAGGCTATTGTTTGCAGAGTATCCATACTGGAGGTCACTAATCACTATATCGACGAATGCATGTGTAAACGCTATAGTTCCGATAAACCTAAACACAGCCACTATTAAATAATGTGTTACACACACGGGTAAGTAAAACAACAGACTGGCAATTTGTAGTCTGTATTCCATAAATATCAAGGAAGTGACCATATTCCGTACTCGCAGTCGATTTTCTTGTTCACGACGTAGTGAACAATCGTTACCCAACCAACAAAGTATGCTAATGGTAATATAAAGTAACAGACAATAATCGAAGTAGTTGACAAGTGAATATTGATGATGTCTGTCAATGCAAGTGAGCCAATTATGACGAATGGTGCCAGAAAGAAAACGTCCGCAGCAATCATGAAATAAATGTTTTTAGGTTTAAGTCCCAGATGTGAAGAAGTTATGAAACCAAAGAATGGAACAAAAGCGTAACACGACAACAGTAGCGCCGCTGGTAAATTCATTACAAATACAAGTGCAGATAGCGCAAACATCAGTGGATCTGTGTCCCTTATTTTAGTCCCAACATGAGATGCACAATCATGAAGTGATTTACGATTTTGCCGCACGAGGTCAGTTCTTGACAATCGCCTGAGCAGGACAATACTTGAATCAATAAGGATGAACAAAATACATGTTAGATCATCGGTCCTTGTGTGTACAATGTTGCAGTGATCGTGTACACTCTGGTCAACACCCAAAGACGCCAGAACAACGTGCATGTTTTCCCGATCTTGTGGAATCTCTTCACCAGCACCACTGACAACTTTATCTTTTTGACACTTTGCACTGACTCTTGTGTTGTCAGGGTCTACACATGCATCGATACATTGAGTAAGCCTTCCTGATAGTAGATCATCTTCATGTGTGTGTACAGTTTCCAGCGAGTAGTTGAGAAATTTTTGAGCAGCTTTTGTATGAAGGAATATAAGTATATTTCATGTGTTCCTGGTGTGGATGGGAAAATCCATCCCGAGGGCGTAGTGTAGCACGAAGCCCCAGGGATGGATTGTCCCATCCACACCAGGAACACATGATAGATATTTTTTCTTGCATATTTTATTTCATTTAATTTTATGTTGCATACAACATTAAACAAACAGAGCGACCTATTTCTTTATGGTAAAACCAGAGCCTAGCGATATTTCATTTAACAACATCGTGACGTCACGGCTATGGGACATGTGTTTTCTAAAATAAAATCGTCTGACGTTCGAAACAATGTGTTTCTATTTATTTCGGATATTTAATCAAGAGTTCGTGATAACATTAAGATCAGGTAAAATATAAATCGATTGAGCAAACAGTTTTTCGTTAAAATAGAGGATAATATGTCTGGAATTTGCATAACACGATGGATGAATACGCGTACCTATTGCAGTTCGTACCAAACGATAACCCGGCAAGATTTATTCATTTTCATTCAGAAAGTGTTTTATTGTGTATTATTCACATAAACACGTGAATTTATTACAAATCATCATCAAAGACATCAAAAATGAAAAGGAAAGATGTGTTTTTTAAAACAATTGAAATGATTTCGTTGTGTCCGGATTCGAGGTCATCGCGCTTGACGACGGGATTTTCCCACGGTCGATAGTTAAGAAACTTGCATTTAACTATGTCATATAGTTGAAATTGACAGCTGTCAATTTCTTGAGGCGATGTAAAATTACATGTTTTACTATTTGTTTACTTTATTTACTGTTGACGACCAGAACCGATCAAAATAAATGCAGTTTTGTACAAAAGGAGTGCACGGGAAATTGTGACGTCATCGCACGCGACTCGTCTTACATGGGGGGGTGTAAGATGACATTTTCCAGCACCGGGAGTTGATGTGGAAAGCCTTGTCCCATATGCAAAATAGAAATTCCACCATAGATGGCCACCAGTTATAAAAAGTTGCGATGTCATCCGTTTTTCACAACCTTCATTCTTTTCTATCCCATATCAGCACAAGAGTAGTCCAATGTATTTGACGTAGAATCAACCAGTACATACATAACCTCTCTTGGCTTACGTCGGCAAAAATGCTCGATCCATTGTTTCAAACTTTGTAAATCAAATGTTTGGAGTTTTATGTCAAAAATAATAGTTTCTTTGTCGATTTGAAACGATATCTGTTGCGATCCAAATGACTTATCCCTGATTGCGCAACGTGGTATTTTGGCTTTAGGCCGGCCAATGCACATTCTATTTGTTCTGACCATAGCTTTATAGCATCAATATCATCCACAACCATTACTAAGTCGAAAGTGTTTTTATCCGGTCTAAACACTGTCCCCATATTTGTTTTTTTAATATTTGTTTTGCCTCCCAATTCAATCTTCTTACTATATTGGATGGCTAAACCAACGAGTACAATATTCGTCGATCGTTTTGTCAACTCTATTTAAATTTAGGCATTTGAATAAAAATCAAAGAACACCTGTATTTATTACTCATTCAACTGTCAGTGCAATCTCTGGTTTATAATTATGTTTATGGTGCAATGGTAATAAACAAATAACCTTTTAACAGTATGTGATTTTTCAATAGAGTAAGGATGTCATATATTTTAAGCGAAATATCTATGGAAGCACTACGTACCACACATATTTTACAGTTGAATACCTTGTTCAAGTGAATTTATAGTGTCCATT
>Ga0224511_10001113_pt1 | contig 15368 bp, 4 predicted proteins | sample SF_May12_sed_USG_2_FD_169988 | JGI IMG/M metagenome (GOLD analysis project Ga0224511, IMG submission 169988) | Sediment microbial communities from San Francisco Bay, California, United States - SF_May12_sed_USGS_8_1 | ecosystem: Environmental > Aquatic > Marine > Sediment | place: USA...
TCCAGAATGTCAAAGTATACCGATTTATTAATTATCCAGTCATTTTCCCAAATCTATTAGCTGCTTGAAATTTCTTGTTGTTTGTCAAATTTTGATTTACTGACGTTGTGATCACGAAACGCTTGACAGCACCGCTTCCATGGAAAGTGAAAATCCCAGTAAAAAGTTAACATCCCACTTCTAAAACATTCATTTAAAGCCATACTTTCAACAAAACATGTACTTTTTACATATAGATTTGTAGATAATTTACTACTGACCAATATTCTATAAAGATTTTTTATTTTGTCGATTTTCCTTATAGCATACTTGTTGATAGTTTGACCTAGTTCACGTACGACAGTCCGGATCAGTCGGTGGGACTTCCTAAAAAATAAATATTTTGTAAAAACGATTACGGTTTAAAACAATTTATTACATTTCTTTAAAATGTGACGAGATATAGTGTCAAAAACAAAAACAATTTCTAGTGTTGAACTTGTTTATTCTTTATTTCATTATTCTTTTTGTTTTGTTCTCTATACAATAGGTAATTGACGGTGTTATAGTAAGATCGTGTTTTACATGTGTTTTGTTTATTTTCAAGTTAAAGTTTGGTATAAAATGTCTTGTTGTAAGAAAAACAGCTGTTTTTGTTTGATGTTAACATTGTTTATATGCCTCCTGATAACAGAAAATGAATTGTATCAAAGTAAAGAGGAATAATTTGTTAAACAGTATATACAGTTCTGTTTCTCCAGACTTTCGTTTTAAAAAGACACCCTACGTTAATTTCTTTACTGACCCGGATCTGTCGAGTTCACTGTACTTATATATAATAATAAATTGATAAGAAAACAAACATATTTGGTCTGAATTTTTAAGTGGTGGGCAATGCAGGACCATTGCACTCTTGTCTTTATTCAATCTTGCCTGGACAATCATTGCATTGTTAATTGATAGTTTAAATATACGTTAAAAGGTTATAAACCTTATATTCTGGCAGTAAAAAACAATTGCAAGTACAAACAATTCCAAATTGGAAGGCTAATAGTGAAATGACCGCAACTATTTGTACAAAGAACATGTTGAGATGACCCCTAGAATTGTGGCCAGCTGATTCGCATTGCCTCCAGGTACATGCCCTATAACTTTCACTCGTAAAATCTTTATGCCTGCATTTTTTGTAACACAAATTTTCTGTATGTGAAGATATATGATGTGGTAACATATAGCAATTTACCTTTTTCTTTGTTGGCCCCATTCCTTGTCACAGTTTAAATAATACCACAGAACAGGTATGCTGTTTTAGCAAGTACGAGAAAATCGTCTGTATCTGAAGATGATCCGAGTCAAATGAACGCTGTGTGACGTAATCAAAAGCTGTTGTGGAACTGTTGACATAAGTTAACTGCTAATAGATTACTTAATAAGAAATAATTTGGGTTTGTACAATTAACGCACACATTTGTGATATTTGTACGAAAATATCCGTAATTGATTCGGATTGCCTTATACATGTATGATTCGGATTGCCTACACAAACTGTAACTTGCAGTTAAAAAATAATTTTCTATGGTTTGAAAAGTAAAATCATAATATGTATCACATTTTAATGTGAGAAATCATTATATTTTGATAAAAAATACAAATGTGTTAACCTCGAGTTCCATTACAAATATTCTACCTTAAGATTGGTAAAATCAGTAAATTATTCATGCACGAAGTTACAGAAAACTATCATAACTAAATATGAATAAGTTGTGCGACGAAAATTAGGTATCGTGATATTACAAAATACTGTCAAACCACCTTAAAGCCCATTAAATTTAAGAAAGTAAAGAAATACTCACACAAAGTAATTAAGTTTCGTTACGGAGATGTCAATTTCTTTCGTACGCAGCTTTTTCGGACTATTAAAAACAAGAGGGCCACTAAAACCCGGAATCGACGGGACCCGACGGGATCTGATCCCGGGTTTAAGCATTTGTTATTATCGGGTCCCGGGTTTGCTTATAAAATAAATACTTTTTATTTAAATTATTATTGGTACTTGTTTCTATAATTATTTTTGTTAATTCTGTAGGAGGCATAAAATCTTATTTCCGACGTTCATGTACGTCATGACAGAAACAGGAAGAGAAGCGGCACCTTTTTCATTGTCGTTTCCTGGCGCGGAAGGCGCGTGTACTGTTCACGCCTAACGAAAGGGCTCTTTCACTACGTGACACGTGTCGCAAAGATACCACGAGCACGTTTTCCTGTAGCAATCGGAACTACTCGGCCAAAGACAGATCCGCAACTGTCAATCATGATCATTTATAACAGTACATGGTCAATCGGGAAGGTAAAATAGCCAACTTCATTAATTAATTTTATATGTATGTGGTCAAGATGACATCTTCAACGATTCGACCCGCGTCGGTCCACATTTCTTACACCACCTTTGCATGACTTGCAACACAGCGTGCGAAATATTTACCATTCTTTAACATAAAAGTAACCTGGAAGTCATTTATACATTTAAAGACATATAATTATGCTAGAATCATACTTTGCAATTAAAGAGAATTTATAATTGACTATAAGTTGTTTTTTTTAATATTTTTTCTTCCAAATATAAATGTATTTACGTCATGCTTGATTTCTTTTGATTGCCAAAATGCGCTTTTTTCCCCAAGGAATGTGAAACCAAATTTAGGTCATATAGATAGCTTTTGATATAGCCTTTCAATGCTGGTCGCTAAGGACCCTATGCAATCAGAATGCATCTAGAACAATCTACTGCGTTTGTCACAGGGTAGCATTTTTGACAAAATAAGGAGCAAACACGAGAACATTTTGGTATAAGATATATCTAGGATATTTGTACTTGTTGAATGTTGGTGTAAGATAGAAATCCCTTTCACGAGTGATCATACAAAGCAATAATGATTAGGCCTACAAATATTAGTTTCTATACAGAGCAGCAGTAAATCATGTCATATCAAATTAAATTAAAATATAACCACACCACCCGCGTAATGTCAACAAAATTCGATAATGGTTTGTGTCTGAAAGAGTAAAACGACGCCTTATCATGCCGAACGAGATCTTGTAATGTAGTAAGTAAGTTACACAGAAGACAGACAACTTTTTGGTGGTTACTATTTATTTCAAGAATACGGCTAGATGTGAAAGCCAGGAGTCCGCGCCGGGCGGGCTCTTAAATACAGATGGTTACTAAGGTTAATAAACCACGTGAACACATACACAACAACAATTCCAAAGATGGAGAACTGGGTATGAAAGATGTTACTGTCCAGTTCCAGGCCAGTGACGTAGTATGAATATATTAACCTGAATGTATTAACCTACTTTGACTGACCAACAATAAGTACTAATTGATCTCATTAGCGGAGAGCACTTGACCGTGCTACATTACAATATTTCAGTTTTGGTTTGGTTGCAACAATTCGGGTTCGATATCAGGTTTCGATGAATATATTTTGGTCTGTTTTTCTCTTTTTTGTTTGTACCATATGTCAAGTGTACTTGACGTTTATGGTTTTAAAACTGATGTAACAACATTTAAACTTTAGAAATTTATAGAAAAAAATGCAAACGCGCAGTTAGTTGTATAAGTAGCAAACTTAGAATCTATTGCTTGATTATAGTGTTATTTCTTTTTTATAAATGACGTATAGTTATAATAAGTTGTTTAAAAAGGAACATATTGACTATTGACACCCAGTTTTGCCGTATGTAGCTTAAATGAAAGCCCAGCTTAGGATTGCATATAAAGGTCAATGTAACTTGCTTATATTAGATGTTTAGCTTCTACTCAATAACTTTAGTACACTTTGACCTATTGATACTTAACTTGGCATTTGTGTAGCTTACATGAAAAGACATCCTGGCTTTGCTACTCAAGTATCTGGTATACTGTTATTTTGAACTATTGAAAACAACGTTTTGTATTGGTGCCAGTAGTACCGTTGTATTAGAATAACATATATTTAGTTATTAACAGTTTTCGTACATATAATACTATATTTTGAATCCCAAAGACAATGGTGTTGTTTCATTGCATGTATATGCCATTCCCTAACAAAATAAAAATGTCAATATGCATTGTCCTACCGTAAGAGAAATGATGGTGACTTTTCGAACCTACAACGAGTAAATGTTTGAATAGTAAAATGCTATTTTATGTCTTTTTATATTTTAAAAATTAGAAAGAAAAAGAAACATCGTGATTTAGCTCAAATACCGCAAGAATTAGCTTTACACAATAACAATATAAACTAACGTTGCAAACTGTATAATTATAAGTATATATCATATTATAAATCGAAGAGATGTTCAAAGAAAGAATGTTGTAAACAATGTGGATATGTCAAGTTTAAGAGCATCATGACAAAATGGCCAGTACAAAAACCAACATGCAGAACAACACGAAAACACGTAAAACAATAAGACGCAACAGACATTTCGAAAAAACTAATTGTTGTGTGTTTACATTGTATCAAATTGAAATGGCTCTAGTAAACATAATTATTCATTTTAACATATTGTAATGTCTCTAGTAAACATAATTATTCATTGTAACATATTGTAAAGTCTCTAGTAAACACAATTATTCATTGTAACATATTGTAAAGTCTCTAGTAAATATATGTTTCAATCAAAGAGTCTTTGCTGTTAACTATAAAGATTTTATATGTTTTAATGTTAAGTATTTGTCTAAACACCTGTATTGTTTTGTCCTGCAGCTCATGAAGTACAGTCCCGCTAAGTTGGTGAATGAATCGACCGAATTTCCTAACAAAGTAGACATTTGCCTGAGTGCCAGCTTTCCTGTGCCGCCCTACTATCAAACGTTCATAGATATTGATTTCAAATTTATAGCCGGATTTGTACCCATCTCTATAGGTGAGATGCAAACTCTCTTCACTATACAATACGAGATTTTAACATCATGTAACATTGTTGTGTGCACTTCTATTTAAAACAAACATACATCTGTACACGTTTTGCATGGCTGACCATTATAAGAGGTTTTCTCTTTAAACGTACAGCATGTTTTGAAAATACCAAAACATTACTGGTCTTCAAGTTCGAAATAAATAATACAATAAAACATAGACACAAACAATTGCTAATGTATTAATATTATTTATTACAAATGCTATTTTTGTTTTGGGGAATTTAGGACTTTGCTTTGTTTTTCATTCTATGTGTATCTTAAAATATGCTATGTCTGTATCTTGAGGTAAGACCTTTGCAATGGATTCACAGATTTGCAGCTATGTAGAAGTTTTAAAAACTTTATTTTATTGAAACATATGTCATTTACAGACGATCCACCGGACCGCTTTTAACAGTTTTTTTTCTTTTTAGCTCACCTGAGCACGAAGTGCTCATGGTGAGCTATTGTGGTCAGTGGTTGTCCGTCGTCCGTCGTCGTCCGTCGTCCGTCGTCCGTCGTGCGTCGTCCGTCGTTCGTCAACATTTGATGTTTACACTCTAGAGACCTCATTTGTGATACGATTTTTATGAAACTTGGTCAGAATGTTTCTTTTGACAATATCTAGGCCAAGTTTGAATATAGGTCATGTCAGGTCAAAAACTAGCTCACCAGGTCAAATCTTAGGAAATTCTTGTTTACACTCTAGAGGCCACATTTGCAACCCAATTTTGATGGAACTTGGACAGAATGTTTGTTTGGCCAATATCTAGGACAAGTTTGCATATGGGTTATGTCAGATCAAAAATTAGGTCACCAGGTCAAATCTTAGGAAATTCTTGTTTACACTCTAGAGGCCACATTTGCGACCCCATTTTGATGAAACATGATCAGAATGTTTGTTTTTACAATATATAGGCCAAGTTCGCATATGGGTTATGTCAGATCAAAAATTAGGTCACCAGGTCAAATCTTAGGAAATTCTTGTTTACACTCAAGAGGCCACATTTGCGACCCCATTTTGATGAAACATGATCAGAATGTTTGTTTTGACAATATATAGGCCAAGTTCGCATATGGGTTATGTCAGATAAAAAATTAGGTCACCAGGTCAAATCTTAGGAAATTCTATTTTACACACTAGAGGCCACATTTGCGACCCCATTTTGATGAAACATGATCAGAATGTTTGTTTTGACAATATATAGGCCAAGTTCGCATATGGGTTATGTCAGATCAAAAATTAGGTCACCAGGTCAAATCTTAGGAAATTCTTGTTTACACTCTAGAGGCCACATTTGCAACCCCATTTTGATGAAACATGATCAGAATGTTTGTTTTGACAATATATAGGCCAAGTTTGCATATGGGTTATGTCAAATCAAAAATTAGGTCACCAGGTCAAATCTTAGGAAATTCTTGTTTACACTCTAGAGGCCACATTTGCGAGCCCATTTTGATGAAACATGATCAGAATGTTTGTTTTGACAATATATAGGCCAAGTTCGCATATGGGTTATGTCAGATCAAAAATTAGGTCACCAGGTCAAATCTTAGGAAATTCTTGTTTACACTCTAGAGGCCACATTTGCAACCCCATTTTGATGAAACATGATCAGAATGTTTGTTTTGACAATATATAGGCCAAGTTCGCATATGGGTTATGTCAAATCAAAAATTAGGTCACCAGGTCAAATCTTAGGAAATTCTTGTTTACACTCTAGAGGCCACATTTGCAAGCCCATTTTGATGAAACATGATCAGAATGTTTGTTTTGACAATATCTAGACCAAGTTCGAATATGGGTGATGTCGGGTCAAAAACTAGGTCACCAGGTCAAATTTTAGGAATTTTTTGTTTACACTCTAGAGGCTACATTTGCCACCCGATTTTGATGAAACTTGGTCACAATATTTGTTTTAAAAATATCTAGAACAGGTTTGAATATGTTTTATGTCGGGTCAAAAACTAGGTCACCAGGTCAAATCTGAGGAAATTCTTGTTTACACTCTAGAGGCCACATTTGTGACCTGATTTCGATGGAACTTGGTCAGAATGTTTGTGTTGACAATATCTAATTTAAAACCAAGTTTGGATATGGGTCATGTCGGGGCAAAAACTAGGTCACCAGGTCAAATCTTAGGAAATTCTTGTTTACACGCTAGAGGCCACATTGCGACCCCATTTTGATGAAACATGATCAGAATGTTTGTTTTGACAATATCTAGGCCGCGTTCGAATATGGGTCATGTCGGGTCAAGAACTAGGTCACCAGGTCGAATCTTAAGAAATTCTTTTTTACACTCTAGAGGCCACATTTAATACCCGATTTTGATGAAATTAGATCATAATGTTTGTTTTGACAATATCTAAGCCATTTTCGAATATGGGTTATGTTGGGTCAAAAACTAGGTCACCAGGTCAAATCTTTGAAAATTCTTGTTTATACTCTAGAGGCTATATTGACATTTCGATTTTGATGAAACTTGATCAGAATGTTTGTCATAGCAATATCTAGGCCGGTTCGAATATGGGTCCTTTTGGATTAACAAATAAGTCGCCAGGTCAAATCTTTCGAAAGCCTTGTTTTCACTCTAGAGGCCACATTTGTGACCCGCTTTTGATGAAACTTGGTCAGAATGTTTGTCTTGGCAATATCTAGGCCAAGTTCGAATATGGGTCATGTTGGGTCAAAAATAGGTCATCAGGTCAAATCTTAGAAAATTCTTACATTTTAAAACTATAACCTTCAGATTTAGACCTCCCAGGTGTCGCCTGTTGTACATAAAGCAATGAAAAAAGGGAAGTCTTAAAAAATCGTCTGTCTTAGGTGAGCGTTCCAGGGCCCTCTGGACCCTCTTGTTTGATTTTATAAACAATATTGACATTTATTATTCTATTCATATTAAAGGTAGATAATAATGTGTAACATTACTTCCCTTTAATTTATTTTAAGCAAATAAAGGTAACTTGCATTTTAAAAAGAATTTTCAACCTTTGAAAAGTTAAAGCATAGTATATATCACATTTAAATGAAAAAATCTTGTTTATATTTTGATAAAAAATAAAAATGTGTATCCTTCATAGTCCATTACAAAGGTCTTACCTTAATTCACTTATATTTGGTCACACACTTTGCATATGTTAAGTATACCAAATGAAATTGACATGACAAATATAAACCGTAACAACGCAAAACAACCAAAAAACGACACACTAAAGTTCTTTTGAGAGCCGGGAATCAAGCCCGGAACCTTTGGCGCTTGAGTCCGATGCGTCACCTCGCGGCATCCGAGACAACTGAATGTATCGATGGTACCCAAGCTATTTAAGTCTTTTAAAGTCGTGCATCGATCGAAACAAACGGAAAATCCCAAATTTGCGTGTCACACATTATTAACAAACTCGTCTTTTTCTGTGATATTTCAAAATGCCCAAATGATTATATTTAGGAGCTTCTCATATTTATGGAAGTACATGTAGGTTCACAGCTAAATTATGATTAAAAAGTAGAATATGAACAATTATTGTCGCGGGATACAGACAAAGCTTAAACCTCAATGTGATTTCTTGAACATGGGTTGAAATCCAGAATTTAAAACATGTGATGTGCATAAACGCTCTCACTTGGTACTTTCGCTTAGATATATGGATATCTTTGTTTATATTGTTAAAGGTTTTGGTGCTGCGGGTTCCGTTGGTCTCGGTGTAAAAGTTGGCTTCTGTATTGTCAGCATGACCACACAGGTATGGAATGCGAAAAGTGTGTGTTATATTACTCTTACACTTGTAAGTATTTCGTTAACCCAATTGTATTTTAGTTGCTATAATCGCATCTAGTATATCAGTCTCTATTTCCTATCACTGAAAGTTGCTTTGTGTGAAGGAGGTTTTTGTGAGATTTTCATCTGAGATAATGTTCTTTTGTCCGTCCCTTACGTTCCGCTCTACTCCATATGGTATCCGGACAAAACAACAGATTTACAGTTTACCAGAGCGAGGCCTTTTTCTAGTACATTGTCATTTCACTAGCCAGTCATTTCGTGTATAGTGTTATGGAATCGCTTTACAGCAATGTGCAAGGTATCGCCATCAGTGTGATTTAGGCCAGTAAGCCTATGTTTTGAGCTTCAAACAATTGCAACATAATTTATTCTGCGATTAAATGAATTTTTACATTTATAAATATTATAAAATCTAGAAATATAAATATTTTAGCTCGGGAAATGAGAAAATAATAAGAATGTTTTATAGAAATTTTCATTTAGCAATAATGTGACACCATACATAAGCATTTCGATAATTGTCATTCCCATGTGGGACATAAACAATGTATCCTACTCAGCATGGGCTATGTAGGCTCATGAAAGTATGGGAGCACTTTAACACATAAAATATAATACCGGTTATTCATTTGCAATGGCAAGCGTTACTAACTATTTGATAAGCTCATAAGCATTTATAGAAGTTTACTACACAGTCAAAAATAAACGTTTTGCAGAAACGTGTGTTTTTCCATGTACTTAAAAGGATATTGCTTGCAGTTTTCAGAAAGACGTCAAATTAGCTATCTTGACAACGAATGGTCTACATGTACAAAAAAATTCTATGGGGTATAAAGCAGTCACTATGTAAGTCACATGCTTTCGGCCGTTGCCAGTATCCTGTTGACATGTCCGCATAAATTCTTTCAAGTTTGAGAAACAAACCTTTTTACACTGCTTATGTGATCGATATGACACCGGATAAGTTTGTGGCACGATGAGTTAACTGTTATGTATAGTAACGAACCTTAGAAAGAACTACCTGGGTAGCTTAATTGGTAGAGCACCTGCCTTGCAAGCAGGGGCCGTGGGTTAGATCCCCACCATGGGTAAATGATTTCTGGTCTGTCTACACATGGCGATCTCGGCAGGACCTACACAGGTATGCAATGGGCTTGCTTTAGGTGATGTAGCAATATTTCTAAGAAATGCGAGGACGAATCTTAATCGGATGTGTGAAGCACGTTGAGTTCACTGTGATGTATAGAAACGAACCTAAGACAAACATGTGAGCCTGGATAGCTCAGTTAGTAGAGCACCAGACTTTCAATCACGGGGTTGTGGGTTCGATCGCCTCCCTGGCCTAATGACTTTTTAGGCATATCTACTTATGCTATATGCTAATTGTAGATGTGCAAGACATATTGAGTCAAACAATATAGATTTAAATTTACAAAAAAAAGTTAGGAAAAAATCAACATATATACCCGTTCAAATGTTGCCGTCTACAAATGTATCTGCAAGTTACAACAGTTTCAGCTCATATTTCCAAGTTCAGGAGTGGATATTCACGAAAATTGCTGTACAGCCAATTGACAGCGGCTTGACATTTGCCAACAAAAGACTCATGTCGTTGAAAAAATTGCCCCTGGCAAATGCATACAGGAGACCTGTGATACAAAAAGTAAAATTACTAAATGGAAATATAAACTGGTTCCTGAATGGGAATGTCCGAGTGCATTAGCTGAAAGCAATAATCCCCCCCCCTAAACTGTGACACATAAGGAACATCCATCTCCTCACAGCGATTATGTCACGCGTTGCTACTTAAATCTCTGCCTCCAGCAAGGATCACGTGACGATAGAGTATCACGTGAAGTGATTTGTTTTCTGTATGTATAGTACGTTGTATTCTGTACAGTACGGTGAAATTTTACTTTCATAATTTCATATTTTAAGTTACTTTTTATTTTTAAAATGATAAATAAATATTTTTAATTATTATTTAATATTTTTAAAGGAAATATACTATATTTTGAGGATATAGGTCCAGTTCAAAATAAAATTAAAAAAACTATCCGCCTGTATTTGGGCAAAAAAAACTTGCTGGTGGCAGTGATATAATGTACTGTCAAGGGAAGTTATCACTGCGGGGAGTTTAAAGGAACATAAGGATGTACCCGCCAACACAGAATACTGGGGTGTGGGTTGTTACAACACTGTCAACACTGTCAAACAACAGAAAACTGACCCAGACTATGATTACGAAATGTAGTAAATTACAAGTTTAAATTGTCGGTAATGACATACATGTACATTGATATAGAATTGTAGTAAACATTTTGTTGTGCAGTTATATTTTTAGTCCTCAGGGATCATGGGTTGAATTTCTTTACATTTGACAATAGAGTTCCGCGCATGCGCTAGGCGGCGTCAGAGGTGTGGCATCTTTCATTACCATTGGTGTAGAGCTTCAATAAAACCGAGGCTGCTTTTTTCCTCATGCAGGCTCAGTGCTTCCTGAGGGCTTTCCCTTTTCTCCGTTGTTCCCTTATTTCATTTTATATAGTCATATTATTGACATGAAAAATACCATTACTAAACATTATTTAGCTGTTACTGTCAGTTAAATAGAACAAAAATGAAGTTTTTTACCTAGTTATGAACTTGGTGTTTTGAGATATTTCCCATGCTTAGATTGTTCTAGTGTTTTATATGTAATAACCAATAAGAATACAGTGTTTAATCAAAAGGTTTCATTTATGTTGCAATTGTTTGAAGGTTATTTACATATTTTGATAGACTGACTTGTCTATTGTGAAGATGAAAATTTAATCCCGCTACGACCCGATTCAGTGTGGCTTTCAGCAACATTTTTCATGGTTTCCTGAGGAACAGCGTAGATGACATTATGTAAAGACTACTCCTTATACTCGGTCAACATTTAAAAAAAAACACAATATGATTCAGAAAATATTTGCTTTTAAATTCCAACATGTCAAACCATAAGAAATGCATGACAAAAGTGATTTGTCGTTTTATGATGCAGCATGAAAGTATTAAAAATACAAAAGAAACTACACATTTACAGCTATTGTAAAGGTTTTAAATGTCGATTCCGTACCGTTTCCACAATAAGAAATAGTCCTTTAGACTAATTGGTAAACAACCCGTTTCAACAAAGTTCCATGCTATACCACGGGCTGGTCGGTATTATTTAATTGAGGTCTGATGTGAGATTCACTTATTCTTACAATATTCCGAATACTGCATTAATAAAAGATCTGCACAGGAACGATGTAGTGTTTTGTGTCAAGAGTCATCAGCAACCGAACAACCTATTCAGCTATGTACGTGCGTGCGTGCGTGCGTGCGTGCGTGCGTGCGTGTGTGTGTCATTATATTAATCTGTTCTAAGTGTTAATTATAACGGAGATTGTGAGCGTGATACAAATCAAAGATAAAAAAACATAGCTTATGCGTAATAACGAATATTGTACAAAGAGTACCTTTAATAAACTAATATAGCTGCACTCGTAACATATGCTGTCTGGTGTGAAACTACTTTGCTTTCACAAAAGACGTTTATCAACACATGTATGAACAAGCACATCATGGACTTTAACATCTCATTGCTTGTAGTTGACAGTGACTCCCTGGATTGGTGCTAAAGTGTGGGCCGATCTTGCCATTGATCTACTTGTTATACGTGGCGGAATAAGACTTGTTGGATTCATCATGGAAACAAAGTTTCCACTGACAACCGAACTTGTATTCTCAAAATATCCTATAGACGTTGGGTATGTATTAACATGTTTATACAAAATGTATATTTTTTCATTCAGTAACTTAGTATATGTTCAATTTCAAGTTGACCACAATTCAACCAAATCAACAGTCGAAGACGTTTGCATCCATACCAGAGCATAAACTGGATATATGCATTTAAAGTCAAATCATGTTGTTGTAGTGTTTTAACTCTGTTGTTAGTTCATGCCTGCGTTTAATGTCACAATGATCTTGTGACTGTACATGTAAAACCTATCTTTTGAAAAGTTATCGTTTGGGAACAGTGTCTTTGTGATCTTCACATTTAATCTTGTGGCTTTCAAATCAATAGAGGTCATATACTGGACCAGATCAACTTTCTGTGGAAGATAATAAAAATACTATTGTCCTTTATTATGTGTTAAAGGGCAAAGATGGATCTGGAATTTACGCCAATTCGACTACAATTGTATTTGTTTATTGAGTTGGTCATCCCAGTAAAGCTAATAGTGTATAAAGATAACATTTGGGAATATAAGGCGCCAACGATAACCAAGAACATATTTACAAAGCACAAAAAAGCTGATGACCCGACCCCTCCAAACATTGAGCCTCTCACAATCAACGAGCGACGACGTCGATCAGGCAACAAGGGATGCCATGTTCAGCAAGTAATCAATCGCCCCTATTACGACCCAGCTTTCATTCTTGAGTTACACGCATCGGATGAAGTCAGTGAGACAAAACTGTTCTATGCCATTGGCAGTAACCAGGGTGGCACAGATCTTCAGGACTGGACAGACATGGGAGGCAGCTCACTGATGGTACCTGCTAAGCTACCCGGTGGTATACCCATATACTGGTCTGTCAAGGCAAATAACAGTCAAGGACTTGATGAAATTGTTCAGTGTTTCCTAAACACATACGACAGTACTTTGCCAGACGGACGAGTTGATCATGCATATCAAATTTCCTCCCATCCCTCGAAGTTGGTGGGTTCTGTCGTTGCATTTGAGGACAGTACTTTAAAACAGTATCACCGTACGGCAGTTGGATACAACCCAGGAAGATTTGGGTCTCAGGTTGTCGGTTGGAAAAGTCTCAGGCTTGACCGATCAAGTCTCAGAAAAGGAGTCTCTGGGCAGCTTAAGTTTTTTACGCATCCAAAAGTTGGTAAATTAGTAGCGCATGTTTTAAAGACAACGTCTGATGTATCAACAGCAGAACATTGTGCAAAGTCGTGTGTGTCATATGGCTATAACTGTATCTCCTTTGACTATGAATTTCACACACAGACGTGTGACCTGCATGATGTCGTTACTGGAGCTAATGCATACCTCCGAATCAGCGGTACATATTCCAACTACGAACGCATTGGCATCGGTTACAATACAGCTTTAGAATACGACAATCTCCCTTTGGAACACGGGGCACAGTACTTCCTAAATGCCCAGGTGAACAACGTTCTCGGCTACCAGGCATATTTGATTGGCGAAGGCACCTTGGTAGACTTTACGCCACCGGAGCCAGGACTGATCCGCAACAACCGTTCAGACACACAGAGGGCTGACGGCTGTACCGCTGCGGTCACCCAGCGCTGTGAGGAGGTTACCTGGAGGGAAAACCACAGGTTATTACCACTAACTGTTAATGACATTTAATGTGAACTGTTATTTGTCAAGTAGTAACTTATATGATTTGCTCTCGTTCTCATCATAATCACTCATTGTTTCTTGTACTAAACGTAGTTTCGGTTGATAACAGTGAACTCATTATTTTTATTGAACATTTAATTAAATAGTTGACCGTTCAATTTGATAAATTCACAAATTTAAGTATCCATGAAAATGCCCAAATTTTATCAAACCACGAAAGTTCATGCCCACGAACTAAAATAATTTCACAGTATCTGAAACATGTGTAGTCACGGCATATGCCTGTTGTATTTGAAACGTCTTTATATTAAAACATGTTGCTGTACAAACTATTTACTTTTACAGGATTATAATTGATGGTCCGGGCTCTAGGACTGTGTTCAATGGCCACGAACCTATGAAAGATGAGCTATACACGCATTCAAACCATTATGTAACAGGTGAACCATAAACACACTAAATGGATATTTTTATGTTTACCTTTCGGCCAAAATAACCAACAAATATGGAGAATGTTGACAAATCAATTAAGCCGCCAGTTATGACTCGTTACGTCTGGTCCTGTCCTGTTTCATCCAATCACAGACAGTTGATCTTTCATAGCTCAAATGTTACGAATATATTAAAATGAAGTTTCATTGTACAAGATAATTCAATAAGAATTTATTAAGTACCAAAAAGTATTTTTCACTATATATTACAGCTCTGAAATCTCAATAAATTTGAAATATTTATGTGTATCAAATTGTGAATGTTTTTCCTACTTTTGGTGTATATAAACTATAAACTGAATGTTAACTCGCATTGAGATTTAAAGCTAATTAAAATATATCTTAAACGCCTATCTTTTGCAGCCAACTGGAAGGGTTTTCATGACGACCAGTCAGGTATCTGGGGCCACACGTGGGCCGTCGGGAGGAACGTGTGCCGCTCTGACGTGATAGCATTCCGGGATCCCTATGCGCACTTAACGGATCGCAAGTTCTGGACTGACTCTGCCTTTCAAAAGGGAGTTCACCTGCCGGACGGGTCTTACTACATCACTGTGCAAGCATTGAATGGAGCGGAACTTGGAGGATCACTCGTGTTAACACTTTGTCACTCGACGCCGCTGGTAGTAGACACATCTCCTCCAGTTGTTAGCTCACCTGAGCACAAAGTGCTCAGGGTGAGCTATTGTGATCGGTCTTTGTCCGTCGTCCGTCGTCGTCCGTCGTCCGTCGTCCGTCGTGCGTCGTCCGTCGTCCGTCGTGC
>Ga0224511_10001114_pt1 | contig 15367 bp, 6 predicted proteins | sample SF_May12_sed_USG_2_FD_169988 | JGI IMG/M metagenome (GOLD analysis project Ga0224511, IMG submission 169988) | Sediment microbial communities from San Francisco Bay, California, United States - SF_May12_sed_USGS_8_1 | ecosystem: Environmental > Aquatic > Marine > Sediment | place: USA...
CTTTCACCCTCGACCGCTCTTTCAAGTTGGGGTCCATCCCAAGTTTGAACGAGGTAACAGATATATGTCAGAACTTTCGTAATAAAGCTAAGCGCTAAGCAAGAAGGCATATGCTACCATTCTTATTTGGTATGGTGAATTCGCAGATTGAACCGCTATTTCTTTGAATTCCAAGTTAGTATAGAATATACATCAAGGCTCCCCTGCAAGACTGAGAATATCTAACATCCCGAGGCTTTTTGGGCTAAACAGTAATTATCTTATTCCTTTAAATCTGCAATTTATATGGGTAAACACATTTTGACATTAGTCGTTATTTTAAAGAAAATTCACCCAACACGTACTAAGACGTTCTCAAATTGTGTTAATATTGTTGTGTTTTTATTGTTGTTATGATCAATATTAAATAATGATGTGATTCGTCGTATGTGATGGTGGGTGTGAGAAAGTACAGTCAAACCTGTGTTAGCAGTAATCTCTAACTAATCCGTCTTAAGCAGCCAATCAAAATGTCCCAAATGTTAATTTTGTACTGATATTCACCTCTATTAAGCAGTCACATGCTTAAGCCACCTTTTGTGCTTCCTTTGTGTGGCTGTTTAACACAGGTTTGACTGTACTAGCAATATGAGACCTAATCCACCCTTGGTTTGTTTACGTGTATATAAAAAACGAACTGTAATGAACCATAGGCCAACAGCGAACGCTGACATTTTTTCCGAAGGACAATTAAAGACGTAACTATACTGCAATGCCCTTGGAAATGTAACACTACGATACCAGTGCGAGACTTGACATAACATAAACATGTCTTACATTTTTAAACTGTTCTTAAATTAATACGTTTGGCAATGGTCTTATGATAAATCTAGTTTAATATATCGGAATAAAAAATCTCATAAAGGCCATATATAAGCCGTTAACGTACCAAACAACATTGAGTTTGAGTGTAAAGATTTGAACAGTGCAACGAAACCGTAGGAAAACACTCCAAGTATTGCCGCATCAAGGCAAGTTCTTTGCATGGAACCTTGTCAAGATGTAATTTAGTGAAACACGGCACACACGCTAGGAGCAAATTAAAACGATAAGGTCAACACATTGAATTCAAACAAATTGGTAATGAATGTAATTAAAGTCGTAGACAGAGAAGGGAAACATGCCACAATAAACCTTATTTAGAAAGTTAGATTTTGGGCAATCGATTTTGAAAACATGCATCATATTGATCATATATACTGTTGTGTAAATAAACTATTTTTAAAACCTCATAAAAACAGCTAATCCAACACAATAATTTGACACTATTTGATCCTTTGAGATTGTACACTAGATTGAATGTGTTTGTTTGTTGAGATTTATTGTCGGTTTGAATTGATTACCCTTGAATTTAAATAGTAAAACAAATTTTATATTAGCAGTTTATATTAGCAGTTGCATGACCTGTATGCCGACGAGCAAAAAAAGCTATGTGCTATATATTTCATAAACATATTCATAAAACAACGTTCACAAGTTGTTATTTAACAGTCAAAGGATTGCTAGTATGACAACTCTTTGACGTTCAGATTTTAGTTTGTACTTCCACGGTTCTAAAAGGGGTTCTTTGTGGCAGTTAAACCGAGTCTACTCCGCTTAACTAGATCTGTTAAAATCGAAAATTGAGTTAAACGAAAGAGAAAAGTTGTCTGTTTCCAAATTAACACATTTTTATAATAATGAAAACAGTAACCTATAAATTAATTGTTTTTGATTACCAGGTGTTTACCCTTCTTGGCACGAACACTACAGATCGAAAGTCATCATTGATGCGTCATAAAGTTATGTGATGTGTACTTATTTTTGAAAACATTAACCCATGATGTTTTGTTAACTTTTTCAGGCGATGAACTCTAACGGTCGAATATCATCATTTTCGCTTCTCTGGGGCGTGTTGGTAATGATAGTCCTGAACCCGGCTCCCGTGTCTCCGACTTTGTGCGAATCAAGATGTGAGAGCGCCGTGCCCTATTTACGAAGACTGAAAACGCTTTGGCACCACCTGTCAAAACGGGAAGGCAGTGATGGTAAACATTTAATATTTTAAGGTTAAGGTTTTGGCTTTTAGCGTCTGATTTCCTGACCGCTGTGATGCAACCTATCCGGCGTAGAGAAGGGCAAGACATTGTATGGTGTACGTGCATAGATGCAAATTTGAAAATGTGTGACTGTGACGTCATTTTACCTTCACCTAATGTGAACATAATATGATAGAACTGGCAGTTTGTGTTTTTAAACGATACACGGTACCTTTTTCAATACGAATTCCTTGAACTGCACTTGAATCTAACCTGTCGCTAATAGAACATTAACACAAAAGTCAATATCTTACTTTTTAGTATAAGCATTGTCTAACATCTCTATTATCGCCACAATACATAATACGCGTTTATAGTGTACAAAACTCATAATCGTTAACATTAAAGCGATGTTGAAATAAAACTTTTTAATGAAAGCAGCTTTAACTAAGTTGATATTTTACGGGGTTCAGTTTAACTAACTCAAAATTGGTGTGATCACCTCACCGAACAATGATCTTTTGACCGTAAACTACAAACAATCAACGGCCTTTAATGCATGCACCGGAAATGATGAAACACGCACATTCAAATGGCTCTGATATGTCAGATATAGTGATTTTTATTTCGTAAATTTTCACACAAATACGGTACAAGTTAAAATGTGAAATTTGGACAAACGCAGAACCAAAACTAATTTGATAGGGCGGCATTTAAATATAACATTCTTAAATATGTCCACGCGTGTATCGTGTTTTGCAATAGGTTATGTTGCACTATGCCACATTTTATCCTGAGAGTTGCATGCCATAACAAATGCAAAACAAAGACACTATACGCATATGTGAGTTTTTTTTGGACTTAGGTTTGTGTTTATGTACAGTGCATGAAACCCAAGTTTGAAAAGGCCAATGAACTTACGTTTTTCAAAGCATAATCCGGTAACACTGATGCTCTGCGTGATGAACTGTTTGTGTACAGCAATGACAAGGCAACAAGTCCACAGATACTAAAGAACTAATTACTGGAATTGCATACACACGTTTAACATAGCATCTAAAGCCACATTGTTAGCAGAGGACCCACTGTTCATTAAATGGATGGTTTGTTAAAGTTGTAAACGTGAAGTGCTAAGCTCGTTTAGTACGTAGTCCAAATGTAGAAAACTATGATGTGTGTAAATGGGAAATGACAGAAAACTATGGTGTACGTAAATAGTAAATAGCGACACGTATATTAAGGCGTTCGACAATTAGAGTCAGTATGAATATGTTTTATTAGCTTACAACCTAAACTGCTTACTAGGAGCTATGTTTGAACAACATATACGTCAAGTCGATTTTTCTCTTTATTTGTACCATGCTTACTCTGTACAAATTCAGTTGTGAAAGGCAATCAAAACTGTATACTTTGCAAAAAATGAGAAAAACGACACTTTTAATGGTCAGGATATAGTTTTTAATTCACTTTTTGTTGACTTGTTGCCACGCTGATGTAAAGTGTTCTTTGATGTTGCTCATGGATTGGTTGCATGTGTAAGCAATTTCAATTTTCCTGCGGGGTTTCTTAAAAAACCCATTTGGACGGCGGGCCGGCCATTTGGCTGCGGGAATTTCCATTTTCCCCGCGGGCAAGTCACCTTCAACCTTGATTTTTTTACTTCTGAAATATCAAGAACTATGATATCAGTTTAGGGTACTTTGTACATGTACTTACTATTGGTATATTCAAAAACTTTCTATTTTTAAAATTGTGGTAAATAAGTTTGCAACTTTACCGGAAATGCAAACATAAACCGGAAACTGTTTTCAGTTAAATTAGGGGGTGTTCTTAAACATGTTCTAAAATATTTTAGGAGTTGAAGTTTATGCTGACTCATGCGTTTTATTAAATTATAAGTATAATTACGTATTAATGATGCTTTTGTAAAGCGCCATGTATACTCGTGCACAAATCTTACGTTACATTACAATATTAAAGCTTTTTATGGCATACCGTGCTACATGTAGTAACAAATCAATACTGAAGAAAAACAGATACCAGATTATAAATGCCGGACATATACAAATGTGCCAAATACGGGATTTCTACTTCCGGGAAGGCCGTATTGGCACACGGTCGACTTCAAGCGCCGACACCTACGAATGTTTTAAGCAGTTAGCATTCAGATAACAATTTCAACACACACAAACAAAATAATAAGCCCTCGGGCATACGGCTGACTGTGTACCAATGCGAGCCTGCGTCATACCAAAGCCGTGTAATAATAATCTATAAAAGGAAACCATTGGATTCGAAACCATTCCATTCAGACACTTCTGAGATGAGCAAAATAAGTTTCATATCACGCAATAAGGCAATATCAGATATTGCTGACTTGTGTCTCTTTTAAAAACATTTGTAAATCGAGACCTGAAATGCATCTTCCTACAAGAGAAACAAATCCTTAATGATTTTTTTCGCATGAAAAACAATTGCCAAGGATAAGGAAACAGTAGACGGTTTTTAGCTTTATGTTCAGTGCTCAACATATCCCATTCAGGACATCGTGTTTTGTTATTTAATGGACATCTGCGATTGCAAAATAATCCTCTAAACAAAACCTAACAATAAACCTAATGTGTAATAACATATTTTTTACGTGGGCAGGCAAACATGATCCTGTTTGTTGCCTTTTTCAAGACAAAAATAATATTCAATGCAACAAGGCTTTATAATCGTGTGTTATCGAAATGTTAAAACTGTTCGAATAAACCCTTTACATTAATTTTTTTTTAAGTTTACATTTACAACAAAAACCATAGTTTTACATTTCCATTCAAACTCACAGTAAAAAATATTGTTTTCGTTCTGGACAGAGACGATCTATTATGTCTACTTAGGGATTACAAACTGATAATGGCGTTGTCAACTAAAAAAAGTGTAAAAGCTATGTCATTTGATTGGAATAACAAACGAAGAGTTTGGTTTATAGTGTGTGTTTATATTGAATCCATGTAGAATTAAAATTAATACTGTTCTTCAAATATATATGTCTTTAAAAAGGTAAAGAAATGTATTTATTCATATAATTATCTTCCCATAATATGAAAAGCATTATCTGTTTATTTTTGTTTCAAAAATGAAATAATAGAAATGGGTAAAAGATGGTATTTCATTTATGATATTAGATCTGTATTGCCGTAAATAGTGTTTTATTCAAATGTTTGTTTTCTTTAAGGTGAAAGATAAATGACGGCACAGTCGCATAATTTAATGTTAAAACGAAACAACAAATAGCGTACATCTTACGCACCATTTACAACAATTGTTATGAAATAAAATGGCAGTCAGCTAACCAAAATGTACTTGCACTTTACCTATGAAACGTAGCTAACGGAAGCGTAACCAGTTCAGAGTGCGCAAATTCATGTCAATAAACGACAGTATCACTCTAAATTAAAACAAAACCAGACAACATTCGTATAACTTTTTTTCTGACCGAGCCAATGAATATTGTGTTAATCCGACAATCTACCCGTAAACTACCGCGCTCGGCTCTAGTGATATTATCGTTAATATTGTCTTACTTTGTATCTCTAGAAGGTCCTTATAACTCAAGTAAATGTGTTTTTAGGATGTGAAGCTCATTAAAATTGCGATTGCAGAAAAAGAAATATTATGAAACTGTGCGAGTACATTTAGGAAAAAATAAAACAAACGATCAATGTTGCTTTGTACCGGTCGTACCTGTTGTGTACTGCATTGTGACTGCTTCCGTTATCAATTTAACACGTTTAAAGTTTAAAGAGTGTAGAGGACCTGATGATTGTGACTTTTTATGACATATATGTTTAAAGTCAACAATCTAATTACTATAGAACGCACAGACCGCTGCTAAGTGTCAACTTTGTATTATGTATTACCAATGATAAGCAGTGCCTAGGTATGTGTTAAAACTTATGATGTTAATTAATTAGACTATGTGCGAATTTCTCAATATTTGTTTAACTAATTATCGCATTGCAAAATATGGAATATATGAAATGCAAAAACAATATGTGTTCTTTTTTTCCAGACATATCTTTCACCCAGTTTATCCAGTCCTTAATCTACGCAGCGGAGCGCTATGGCAAATTATCGCCCTTGAAAAGACAACTTCTCGAAATGGTGATCGAATATAAAGACTGTGTTAAAGCATGCGAACACCAGCATAGCAAGCGCAGTGACACCCACATTGAACTACCAGTAACACGACAAGAAAATTGTAAGTATTCCTACTTTATATATGTAATTACACTAAAAAATGTTCGTTCAAATAATCCACACTAGCAAATTAAAGGTCTACCGTGTAGGATGTTAATTGTTGTTTATATGTACAGACATCCTTGAATAGAATCAACACCCTTCAAGCACGGAAACGGTAACACTAGTGTTAGTCTGTTAAAAACCAATAATCAACAAGTCTAAGAATGTATTATCATAACCTATGCTATAATCATTCAAAAATCATACATGAAATAAAGAATTCGAATTAAAGCGTGTGTGCCAATTTTATGTTTTGTCACACAGGCCTAACACTTTACAAGGTCGATGTCCTAATAATTTTATAACAGATGACACTAGTGTTATTGGTTTAGAGACTGGGGAGATAAACACTTTTCTCTCACCAGTTTAACATAGATCTATCACAATTTAAAATTTAAGAAGAAATCTACAGGCAATATATTTTTAAAATCAAATTTTCTACACCAACGGGTGTCTTATAGCCATTTTTGGTTTGGTTTGATGTTTGATTTTACGCCTTTAATTACACTGGTGAGGTTGTACCTACGTAACATTTTCCTTGGACACATGGCCAACCTAAACGAACTCAGTTCCATATGCTTATACTTAAGAAACAGGGAATGGCTCTAGTACCTGAGGTAAATGCGAAAAGCTGTAGAAATCATTTTACATGGATAACCAAAGTACTTAAACTTTATATAACCTGAAGACCGCCCCTCTTATTTAATAAGCTAGCAGGCCTGCCCTGTTGGTAAGAGTGGCGGTCTACCAATCTAAGGTTCGTAAGTTTGGTACCCATCCTGACCACAAAACTAGTTTGGTGTTTTATTCATGAATTGGCTTAGAAACATATTCGCCCCTCAAGTAGGGCACCACGCAGTTACTGACATTTGCATGTTCACTATGTTTTGGTAACGTTTAGGTGGGAACATCTGTCCAACGTATATGTACCTAGCTAAATGACTGCGGTGAAATGAGACATACACATTTTGTATAGTCACTATCTTTACACCTCATGTTAAGTATACAGTAAAATCCGCTTATAAAGAACCCGTCGGGACCATATTTTTTTTTTATAACCGGAGTTCTTTATTAACGTATAGTGAACTAGTTCCTTAGTAAAGATTGGGGAATGAAAATCAGATCCTTATAACCGGATGTTCTTTGTATGCGGAATACATATAATCGGACATTAGTATTATAAGTATTTAGATATTTTCCTGTTGTGTTTCAGGTCCACTCGGCTTTCTGTGCTTGCTTCAAGAGTAACAACGGACGGCCACACAACCTGACTTTTACATGTGTTAACATATTTTCCTAATAAAATAATGAAACAACTCAAAACTAATTAAAACCGGTCGTCGTTTATTTTGCTTTATAATATTGCTTTAAATTGTTAGGCAAAGAATTTCGGGGAAAAGCATAAACATAATTATGTACCAATGAATAAATGGTACAGATATTTTATTGGCAGTATGTATAAAACCGAAACCTGAGCAGGTAATCTATCACAATTACACTGTGAACATCTGAAAACAAATGAACATTTAAACAACGCCATCGTGCAAGTCACAAAGTGTAACCAAACTATCCTGAAAGACAAATGCAACTTGAAACAGGAATGACATGTTCATTTCAAGGCAAAACGTACTTGATTCCAGATTTCGGTGCAGCTGTTTAGACTTGTTTAGACCTAGGGGTAAACATGCCACAGATATTATGGTCCGTTAACTTTCAAGTCCATGGCCTAAACCATAGTACCTACACCACAACTGGTTAAGTGAGAGCTAATGGCTAAAGACGATGCTCTCAAAAATATATAAGACAATATCGCAATGGCCCGAAAAAGCTCTAGGCCATTGTCTTTCTTAACTTTCGTTTTAACTTTAATTCCAGTTTAACTTAGACAAAGTTTGCGCCGACTGTTTGTTAAAAATAGTTATTGTTAACAATCGTTAGTTCTTGTTTGACTGTTATTAATATGTTTTAAAACCGTGTTGCACTTATGTACAACATTAAAGTCTAAAACACATTAAGTCTATTTTATTGAAGATTTTTATTGTTGTACCTGTTTAAATAACCGTTATGCATAAAATGTGTACAACCGATCTTGTTTAAAGACAAATATAATACATAATAATGTTATGTTGTTATTTGATTTACAAAAAAATAGTATTTGTTATTATTTTTTCCGATTTCTGCAAATAAGTCGTTAATAAAAACCGCACATCACATAGAAAGTTCTGCACTAGGAAACGTAGAGCATGAAGTGCAACACAAGCAAACACAACATTATTATTGTTTATGTCAAAAGTGTTAATATATAATATAGACTATAGAGCATTATAACAGAAGTGTCATCAAAATAAGCAAACAACAACAAGCCCAACAAGAAACAGCCACAACAAGAAGTAACAAACAAACATTCAACACGTCATTTGTTGGAACGATATCAACAATAACAAATATCGAGTTACCCCTTGATCTAGCCATTGCCGACGATTCTTCATTACGATGTCTAAACCATTATATAAAGTCAAAATGATGTTATAATTCTTTTTAATTAAGGCAACCGTTTACTTTTAGATTAAACGTATATTTATCTTTTACCGTTGTGTCGCTATATTCAGTATAAACCATTAATACATTAATCGGCGAAATGTAAATTATTTAAATTGTTAATAGCAGATACTTGTGAATTATCAACGCAAATACAGGCAATGTTTTATACTCAAAAGCAAGATAAACATACTTAGTAAAAGTATTATTTGTCCTGACTTCGACATCCAAAAAGGTAGGGCTTTTAGTGATGTCTTCAATAGGCCAAGTAGAGTTCCCTTACAATATTTAGTGAAACGAGGGAAATACGGATTTTAGGCCAGCCTGTTAATTTTATAATAACATTTTATTATCACCGTGTCTAAATTAGACATAATGTGTTGTAGAGAACTAAACGTAGTGTTGTAGTGGAATGGTGTACCAATAAACTGGTTCTAGTTCAGTTTTTAAAAAGTTTACTGATGTTATTGTATAATGACTGAGCACCTTAGCTAACGCAAACAAGAGTTACGTTAACTTGCTTGAGTTCTAGTCGTGTGACACTCTCAAAAAGAAGAAAATCCAAAAACCTATGTTAAGCGAATCTTAAAAACGTTATCCGTTGATCTTAGGAAAAGCATTACAATGCCTTTCTTAGATTAATGCCACCAGAGCACGGTTTGGGCATTAACATGAGAACAAATCTAAACTATACCTAAAAGTGTAAAACAACAGCGTAATAGAGCATACACAATAGGTACAATGTGCTAGTTTTGAAGAAAAATGTGCACAAACCAGGACATTTCCAATATACCATTCATTATGAGGGGAAATCCTTTTCTTGTCCACGGACACAACGAGGATTTATCTCATATTACATGCATTTTTAATCTTTTTAAATATGTAGTCAAGAAATGTTTTAGTGTCGGCCACATTTCTTTGCTAAGACTCTTACCTAAATCATATTTTAAGACAAGTACTTTTTAACCCAAACCGACAGAAGACAAATATAGGTACCACAACTTTTGATGTTCTAAAAAAATTAGGACCAAGTGAATAAAGGTTTTCATAAAAACACTTTTATTTTTGTGTGCCACACGACCAGAGCGCAGGGGAGTCTGGATCTTTCATAGCCACTGAAGATCAGCTTCAATGAAACCGTCGCTGCTATTTTCCCATGCAGGCTATGCTTTCTAAGGGCTTTCCCTTTCATCAGTTTTGATAACATAAACATAATAACATAGATGCCATTTTAGAACTGCATGCAGTGACAAAGTATACCTTGTTTGATTAATTTAAACCAACAATTTGCAATTAATTTGTTCTTAACAGGAACGTTATTTGTGACATATTACAAATATTAATTTAACAAATTTTATTCAACATTAAACGAGATTTACCTTTCAATTAAGGCGTTTTCAAACGTTTTCAAGTTAAGACGTGAAATTGAAATATGAAACAAATTATATGTTTGCTATCGACAAGGGTTTCAGAGTACAAGATCCTTATATGAATTAGATTAAAATTAGATTAGTTTCTTGTGCGTCGCTAAACTAAACAATCCAATTCATTTATTTATTTATTTCCCTACTACATAATTATATATCAATGGCTTTACGTTTTCTTATATGTATTCTCCTTATTCAAGTCTTAACTAGACACTAGACATCTTAATACTTGTTAAAGACGTCAAATCGTATGTCATTGATGCAACAAAGATCAAAGACGGATCTTTACTGGACCGGGGAATATATATTTTCAACTGTAAGGTAACATCTATTCTACCATGACTGCGTAGGCATTCGGTTTGGAATAAGAAGGAAGCCTACCGTGGGTCATTATCGCGATGTACCACCGTTAGAAAAATGACGTTAGGAACTGATTGCTTCACGTCACGATTTGTTTTAATTACGCTACCCGACAAAAAGGGTTCGTTACAAATTAACTGCAATTACCGATGCTTGATAACAGAATTGAAATCATGTACGAAATATCGTGGTATATTCAGTAAATTATAAACGGCTTGTGTTTCCGATAAGTAGAAAGTGAACCACGAGTGAGTTAGCTCGACTTGTTTGATAACAAGGATAGAAACTCCAAGCCGTTAGTTATTACCGTAATATACCGCACTTTTCCGTAAATTACAAAATGTATTTCTTAAGTAATACTGTACATGTATCTGGTAGTAATTTGAAGTAACTGATTAAATTAAAACAGAAATAATAAATATACATTGTTAAGATATTATTTTGCATTGGCAATTTTGGTGATTTACGAGTATACTTCACAAATTGTTTACTTGACGTCACGTCATAATTTGTTTACATAATGCTACACGAAGGCAAATATTACCGTTATATATTAACTGCGGTCAACGATGTGTTATGGCACAATCTAATTATATGCGTCGTTCCTTTACTTGTAATCATGCTTCTACGCATCGGAACTCCAAGCTGTTGGTTATTACCGCAATATTAATAATTTCTTAATTATGGTAACACTGCGTGTTGCATTCTTAGACAAGTGTTTAAATCATTTTTCTTAACAATTGAAATGCATAATGCAAGGGTGCTAATTGTTAAAAAATGAAAACCCAGCTAGTATTGTTTTTCAAATGGGGTGAAACCATCTGTCGCGCATACTGTAATTTTCTTTTTGTTCATAGATTGCATTATGTTTTGTTTCAGTGTAAACGTATATACTAACAATCAAGATAAGTGTCAAAGCCATCATCAAAAAGCCGTGTTCGTAGATAAATTTCTTTACTTAATGTACATATAATAGAAGTTTTCCGCAAAAAAGTCACTCGACAAGCAAGTCATGAATTCATTTATCATACTGTTATCGTTTCGTATGCTGAATCTGCTATGAGAAGTGTTTTGATGTGGAATGTATTACCTTGTTTTGTTTTGAAAATACGTTTTCCTTCAATTACTGTAATATGCATAAAGATAATATGACATTTGAAAGAGCAAAACAACATATAATAATATTTAACAAGTAGAGTACTAAATATAAAATGCTGATTCCGTTATGAGAATAATAATTTGGGCTTTTTGTGGTTTGAAACCACGTTTTACTTCAATCTATTACTGCATTGTGCATTAATCTGATGTGATATTAAATAAACACAACTACAGATTATGTTATGTAACAAGTAGAGTACCGATTTTAATATGCTGCTTCTGCCATAAGAATAAGAATATTATATTGTTTTGTTTTGAAAATTTACTTCAAATCAATTACTACACAACGTACATTGTGCCAAAATCTGATATGATATTTAAATAAACAAAATAACAGAATATATTAATATTATCAAGTAGAATACTAACGTTAAACATCTTCAAACCATTTCTTAACACCCACTTCTGTTATGGTTTAAGATTGCTACCATTAAATTGTAAAGTAATAAGCACAGAAATACGTGATGTAAATTCGATCTTTTTGTGTCTGCTACACTTATGTTTTGTATCATTTAAATTGTGTATAGAATGTAATACTATATATTATGTTGATTTGGAAATACACTTAGATCGTGTTTTCAGTATCAAGTTGTATCATAATGGAATTTGACGTTTCTTGAAAGACAAGGACATTTAATTGCGAAAAGGATGCTGCCACATATGCTTTAAAATGTGACCGGGGTACAGATATTGTCCATAAAATACGAGGGGTGTCCATATGGATATCACACCCCCTTCATCCGTGCCAAGGATGAAAAGGCCCATGCGGAACCTGGCTAGAAGAATGTTCATTTTATTTAATCAGGTGATAACAAGTTATTTTTGTATTTCGTGTATTTTATGGAACTGACCTAACTAATACACAAGTTAAATTTTGAAGTTATACTACCTAGTAATGGTAAAAACTGACCACAAGCTCGTGTTCATATTCTTTAATACGCAATGTAACGCAGTATGCAACCATGTCTGAATTTATTGTGCAGAAAATGCATCAAATTTCCAAACCACTATGTTTCAACATAAAACTCGTTTTGCTGATCTATACTATCATGAGACACAAAAATAAAAAAATGTCAAAATTTTATTATGGTTATAATATTCTGACAGTAGATTTGTTCACGATTTATGACCCGATGCGGATTCAAATTTTTATGTCCACTATGTTAGTGTATTAAATAGTGTTCTTACGATCAGGTGTACCACAGGTCTTCCTTTAATTATATATTTTTATAAATAACAATATGTCTCACTAAGAGTTATGAAGAGTCTATTATGTTGACCTGACAGATGTCGATCCGATATTTAATGGAAAGTGGACACACCCGCGTTTAAAAGATTTTATTTGTATGCTGTAATTATGAGAAAATGAAATAAAACACGCCTTACTTTAACAAAAATGTATTTATGAAACAATTCATTTGAAGAAAAACAGTTTACAAAGGCATATATCAGTGTTAATTTTTATTTTTATCCATTTTGTAGATTTATACAAAATATGGAAGGAAAAAAATCTCCTGAATACCAGGTGGCGGTTTAGAATTTTGTGATAGGAACAATATAACTAACATAATATAGAGGATTGCCACATTATATGATTTATTTGTTACCTCTTATATTACATTTCAAAACATTGTTTTATGATTTTTTCCACAATAGGTTCATTTGATCCTGTTATATCTGTTTTGTAATGTGATTCCGCAATGATTGACAATTATGCTGAAAATGTACTGGAAAAAACCGTTAATACAAGTACTCATAAAAAGAAGTTTGTTTTTATATTCATTGTTTAGTTCATTATCTTTATAACAACACAATGCACATAACCAGACTGTGGATCCTGTATATGAGTTATTTACTTGAGTTACAATTACTTATATCATCAATATCGACTTGTCAGTTTAAATGAAATCGAATTCGCTTAAAAACTAGGTTTCAGAAAAGAAATGCAAGATATGTCCTAATATTCTCTTGTTCAAGGCAAGAACGCGACATACTGGTAGTATATGTTAAAGTTTTTAGCTATGACGTTTTTCGGGATTAACTACACGACTTAAATGAGGGAAAGGGACATTACTGTGCTTTTGTGGTTAGCTGTTACATTTAAAGTCGTTTCTTAACACTAAATAACCGCTAACATAACACAACAAGAGGGCCCTGAGGGCCCTGGGTCGCTCACCTGAGGAAAAGGTCAAAGGTCAAAGTGTAGCCAATAATAGAGAACTCCAGGGGCATAATTTGAACAACTTTGGTAGGGGACCTTTTGATGATGTTATATATTAAATATGAAAGCACTGGGCCTTGTAGTTTCAGACAAGAAGATTTTTGAAAGATTCATTTTAAAACCTATTTATTGACCCCGTGACCTACTTATGCAACCAACCGGAACCGTTTGAACAACTTTGATAGGGGACCACCCAGGGATCATTCCTGTGAGGTTTGGTAAAATTCCCATAAGTGGTTCAAGAGAAAATGTCGTTTGAAGTTTTCCTTATATAATTCAATGTAAAATTGTGACCACCAGGGCGGGGTCAATTTTGACCCCAGGGGCATAATTTGAACAACTTTGGTAGAGGACCTCTAGATGATGCTATATATTAAATATGAAAGCTCTGGGCCTTGTAGTTTCGGACAAGAAGATTTTTGAAAATTGCATTTTGAAAACCTATTTTTTGACCCCGTGACCTACTTATGCAACCAACTGGAACGGTTTGAACAACTTAGATAGGGGACCACCCAGGGATCATTCCTGTGAAGTTTGGTCAAATTCACATTAGTGGTTCAAGAGAAGATGTCGTTTGAAGTTTTCCTTATATAATTCAATGTAAAATTGTGACCCCCGGGGCGGGGTCAATTTTGACCCCAGGGGCATAATTTGAACAACTTTGGTATAGGACCTCTAGATGATGCTAAATACTAAATATGAAAGCTCTGGGCCTTGTAGTTTCGGACAAGAAGATTTTTGAAAATTGCATTTTGAAAACCTATTTTTTGACCCCATGACCTACTTATGCAACCAACTGGAACGGTTTGAACAACTTTGATAGGGGACCACCCAGGGGTCATTCCTGTGAAGTTTGGTCAAATTCCCATTAGTGGTTCAAGAGAAGATGTCGTTTGAAGTTTTCCTTATATAATTCAATGTAAAATTGTGACCCCCGGGGCGGGGTCAATTTTGACCCAAGGGGCATAATTTGAACAACTTTGGTAGAGGACCTCTAGATAATGCTATATACCAAATATGAAAGCTCTGGGCCTTGTAGTTTCGGACAAGAAGATTTTTGAAAATTGTATTTTGAAAACCTATTTTTTGACCCCGTGACCTACATATGCAACCAATCAGAACCATTTGAACAATTTTGGTAGGGGACCACCCAGGGACCATTCCTGTTGAGTTTTGTCAAATTACCATTAGCGGTTCAAGAGAAGATGTCGTTTGAACTTTTCCTTATATAATTCAATGTAAAATTGTGACCCCCGGGGCGGGGTCAATTTTGACCCCAGGGGCATAATTTGAACAACTTTGGTAGAGGACCTCTAGAT
>Ga0224511_10001115_pt1 | contig 15365 bp, 12 predicted proteins | sample SF_May12_sed_USG_2_FD_169988 | JGI IMG/M metagenome (GOLD analysis project Ga0224511, IMG submission 169988) | Sediment microbial communities from San Francisco Bay, California, United States - SF_May12_sed_USGS_8_1 | ecosystem: Environmental > Aquatic > Marine > Sediment | place: USA...
TTAAATGCGTACATTGATATAAAACATATATACTTACATGGGACGGAAGACCATTGGATATGAAAACCGGTCGCATTCTTTGACAAATCTGATATGAAGTTGATCTTCATATATATGTCAGAGCTCACCACAACTTCTGGGTACCTTAGACCAGTAGCCGTCCACAGCAGAGGGTTGTTGTTGGGGGCATTTCCATCATAAAACTGAAACACGCCATAAAAAGAAGAACATCGTTTACCATTAGCTGTCACTAGCGCAGGGGCATTGTTTGCTATGCCGTCGGAAAACTTTAATATGAAAACGAGATATCATTCGTTAATGCACTCGTAAATGCTTTTGATTGACCATTTTGCAAAAATAAATTATATTCGTCACAATAAACATATTGGTAGTTAGAAGTCAAATGAACACATTGAGGCATATGAGTGAAGTGTAAAATGAGTTAAAACACGAATTTATTGTTTAAAACAGTTAACTTACATCAACTGTGTCAGAAGTATCGTTAAGATTGAACGTGACCAGTTCCGCTTTAATGACGTTTCCAGGAGGCACCGTGATAGTCCACGTGCAGTCATGTCCATTATGGTAGTTTCCGTTTCCCCAATTGGGTGAGTAGATATTCCCGGAGGTTCCGGTCAAGACTGCTCCACACTCTGTATGTAATAAGACATAGCGTTGTACTGCCTGTCCCTGTATGTGTGTATGTGTATGTTATTCTTACATCCGTTAGTGTTTATAATTGTAGTTAGTAATGCGCTTTTATCCTAAGGAATATGATATTTGAAAGGTCTTAACGCTGGTTAATAGCTAAGTTAAATAGTAAAGCAAAGAAATGCGTGACGGTTTGGGTATTTAACGTCTAAAAATACATTTTTAAAATATACATCCCTCACAATTAAATTAGTTATTTGCTAAAAAAATCAGAAAAAAATGTTAATTACATTGAGTTTTCACATGGTCAAAATAGTTGGCACTGATTGTTAAGCGCAGTAAATAGTTGCGTTTGAAGTCGATGAGGAAATATATGCAACACAGCTATACCCAAAGATAGCTCTAGTTAAATTTCCTTTTTGTGTTTGTGTACGGATTACCCTATAAGTATGTGGATATATACTGACCAATTCAAACACATTTTAAATTCACCTACCATACACATACGACTTATTTTAATGATACCATCGTTTGTTCATACAATTGGAAACAGCTTTGTTGAAATTGGTGGTAAGTAGGTTTTCCTTAAACTGAGGAAACAACGATTTATTTTTCTGACCGCAAACTGGATCTTTGTTGCCGCCGCTCCACTGGTTGTTAGTTTGACACGTTCTTACAGATGGACCGTTGATCACAGTGTACGGATCACACGTGAAGTACACGTTGGCTCCCGCAGCCCATCCTTCTGTGGCATTCATTGTCCCAAACAACGGGGCCGTGAGGTTCGCACAGCCTATAGAAATGCAATTACATAAAACACAGTGTTCAAGAACGACACGTCAATGCATATAGATAAACTAGATCTACATGTCTCACATTTTTGCATGTAGCAGCATTAAAATTGCAGACTTCATGTAAACACATCATTATAGTAAATGTACGACAACGTAATGAAATCATCTGTATCAACATTTCACAGTTGCTTTGTCTATATCTTGATACCCCTATTATTAGCTCAGCTTTGCAATATATTAAATGAATTAGCATTGGAAAAAAAGCTACATCTTATGACAAAAAATGGTTTTGTTCAAAACAGTAAAAGCGCGACAACAGCAAAAAAAGAAAAAGATTTGAATATCCTTGTCTGACGTGTGAATCAAACCCGGTACCTATGACACCACAGTCCGATGCGTTACCAATACATACAGAGCCAACTGAATGTGTCGATCGTAGTCAAGTTACTTAACTGTTTACCTTTTTAAACAAGGTCTTTTTCTATACATTTCTATACTATACTTAAACATCCATGAATAGATGTTTGACAGTATCCTATATTAACGGGTTTACGAGAATACTTCACTGCTTACGTGTTGTTAAAAAGTAAAATTATAAGTAGTTCTGGCCACAAGATAAAGACATAACATATTTTGCTTAAAGTTTGGGTTGTCTAAATTAACAAAAAGGTAAAAAGTTATTTTCTGAATTTAATATATTTTCATTTAACGCATTATGTTTTATTTGCACATTACCTTTGTCCAATCATGAAACATTTTAAAATCTAGATATTATACTTGTTTAACATGAATTGTATAGCTTACTTGCAACATAGTGTGTCACCGTCAGCACTGAAAATAATAATAATAATATAATAATAATAATAATAATAATAATAATAATAATAATAATAATAATAATAATAATAATAATGGTACATAAGATCTTATTAATATAATGTTTAAACTTCTTTATTTTATAAATGTTGCAGACAATGACTAGTTGAAAAAAACTTTTATTTACACACATCTTAATAAAAACAAACCATTCGATATAGTAAGTGTTATTAAATTAAAGACACTTTGTTAGTTATATTTATTACCAAAAGCAAATTACGGTGTTCGCAAAACATATGTTTTCCTCCCTAACCTTATATTTTAAAACATACAAACGTAAGATAAAATGTTTCCTTTTTCATTTCCATCACGTCACATGCCTTTTTATTTTGAGCAGTTTACAATTTTGGCATTATGATAAACGTCTTAAATATATGTAGAAATCCATATTGTATAGCTGTGGTATTCACATTTTTAAAAATAATTAATTGTGTCATGTTATTTCTTACCTACGATGGTTATTTGTAGTATCCGATTAGGAAGTATCATAGTTAAAGATGGAATATTACTTCTTTACTTTTGTAATCATATCTCTTAAATCAAAGTATCACTGTCTGATTCAACACCTCTCTAATACCAAATAGGAATGTCAGATATACAGCATTAAGCCGCAGCAGCCTGGTAGTACGGCGCTTCAGTAGCCATGTAATGACAGCCTAGCCGTCTAGCGGCCGATTGCAGAAATAGCTGCCTAGCGGCCCATTGGCAGAATCGTCACGTCCATTGACATAAGTTTCCATTTTTATTGTGTAACACATTTTGCTCTACAATTGTTCGACGTTTATTTAACATTAAAATCTTATCACAGAATTGAAGAGGACTGTGGTATTTAATAAAAACAAACTGGTTAATATGTTGTTTTGGGTTTAGTTTCATATGCATATATGGTGTTTCTCTGATATTATATATGTATGTAAAACAATGTATTAACTATTTCATTAGTGTACGCCTGTTTTGCGATTATATTGAGAAGAATATGAATACTCTCTTAGTTACGTTAATAATAAATTGTAATGAAATATATTGACATTGTTACTTAATATTAACAGTAAGTCGGGCTTACTAAAATGACAAGAATGAAATGTTTTGTATTAACAGCAAATAAACTTTTATAGCGTATGTTCAAATACATTAATGGGGATACCAATTTGGGTGTTATAATGCCACAAAATCTTTGCGACATTTACTGTTTTTCTTTTGTTCCATCAGTGTAATCGATTCAGAAATTAACTATAAAAAATAATAAAATGTCGTAGCCAGTATTAGTGTTAATTAGTGTTAATTTTGTTCAGCGACAAATACTAATATTCACATTATTGTAAAAGCTAAAAAACTTGCAGTGCGTGCTGATGTTGTTATTAAATATTGAGCAGTTGAGTTACCTAGATAAGAAAACATCAATTAAATATTATATTATATATCACTTAGTTCAAACTCGCTTCGCTCATATACTTTTTACTAACTACAAGTGTAAAGTTTAAATATACATTCGTTAATGTCATGTTTAAACTTAACACTCTCTTTATGAAGGCTTTTTGCGTTGCAAAGCTCAGGAGAGCAAAACACCTTATGGGCGTTCAATATCCGGATATAAAACAGTTTTATAGCTATAAATTGACACGCCTTGTCAATACATACATAAATCCTTATGCTTATGCAATACCCTATCAATATATTTTATTTGTTCAGTTTGACGGATACCTTCATCCATTTCCGGTTAAGACCGTAATACAAAACCCTCAGTCAGATACAAAGTATGTATGGAAAGACATACGCTATTGAAATAATGTTTGCGTTTGGCCCGAAGCGTTCTGTGCGCAATCATATTTTTACGTGTTTCGGTTGTCACTACTATCGCAATAACGTTATAAACGGTCATCCCGATAATCTTGCAAAGTATGTGAAAAGACCAAATTTCGGATATATCGCAACATTTATAAAGTATATTACTGTAATGATAAAAAGAGAAAAAACCTGTTTTGTCATGATTTCTTGTTAAATGCATGTATGCGTTAACATGAGTGCATAACTATTATTATGTGTTTTATACTTGCGCTTATCTTTATCTTGGGAGTTATATTAAACATGCACTTTATCCTCAAAGTCATTCTTGCTGAGAAATTTTTTGTCCTCGGTCAATATGAGACAGCCTATTTAGAATCATTGTTTATCAAAGGCGCACCCTTTAACATATTAAGACAAGAGTGTTCGACAATCAACGTCATGACACAAAGGAATTCTTTAAGTCCAAATATACTTTACAAATATATACACCACTTGAGATTGCTTGAACTAATGTTCTGATATAACCATGATTTGAAATATTCAAACAAAAGCTATTGCAAATCATTAACCTTTAAATAATAAATACAATGTCTGTCAAACTGGCGGCCGCCTTGCTTCTAAGCGACCTAGCAGCCTTTTTTATCAGCTTGGCTTGGTCGTACAATTGTTAAGCCTTTTCCGTTCTGCAGCTTCGTCTAGTGACATAGGTAAAAACTGTACTATTAAAATGTAAAGATGTCTTGTCTAATCTTGCGACGATAACTTTGCATTCTAGTTTATTACTATAATTAAGCAGTAAACACTTTTTTTTTCAAATATATGAGGGACAGCCACATATAAGTATTCTCACGTGGTTATTTGTTTAAAAAGGTTGATTAACAGTTTGTTTGTCGAACGTTAAAAAGTCACATATTTTTTGCATGCGACAAGATCAGTTGTCTCGGAGGCTGAGCGTTGAACTGCTGTGTTCGATACCATGGGTTCCAGTCACACGTCAATCAAATTATTTGATAATTGTTTGTATATTATGATGGTGTTATTATTCAGTTTGTTGGTTCTAAAATCTTTATAAGCCATTATTTGTTGACATTGGTTTGCAATTACATTGTGTTTTATGTACTCGACATACATGTGTAAGATTTGTGACCACTTTTAAGGGTAATGGTATTTAGTAATAGGTTAAGCATCGTTAAGGTGTCGGTTGTTTTATGACTGGACAGTCAATAAAGCAGAAAACAATTCTTAAACGGCGTATATGTTAGTTTTTCACATCGCGGCGATTGTTCAGCTGTAGAGCGTTTGACCCGTGGGCAGGAGATAATGGGTTCGATCCTCGACCGAGTCATATCAAAGACGTAAGAAAATGGTACCAGATGCTTCCTTGCTTAGCGCTCAGCAAATAAGGATGGCCTCTACTTTACAAGTGTTCACAAGGCCGATGCTGACATTAACGTCAACGTGTGTTTTTTAGTAAAAAAGTGTATGTACAATTATGTTACTTTAAATTCATAACTTAATATATTGTGTATGATATCGGCCGACAGTATTCTTACAAAGTCCTAAAGTATGAATGGAATATCGAGCAAGAAAGTGACCAAAATAAATAATGTGATACTGTCCATATTGTGTTATACAAAACAGATTAGTAAAACTGCGACCGGTTGCATTCTTTGCTCTGATTTTTTTAAATTTTATTTGTGAGTGTTACACTGCTAACTGACAGATAAATTTTATGATATCACTACTGAATATGTCAAACTTTTTAAACTTTGAAATGATTCTGTCTACAAAATGAAGAAAAGTTTTTCATAGCCATTTCGTTATATGGCTGAACATTTTGTTTTAACGCCTTTACGGAGTTCTTTTATGGTGTATACATATCACAATGGTTCTTTGTCTAACCTGACATTATGTAATGATCTGTGCTTCAGACAGGAAGCCATGAGTGGAAATACTTCATATGTTTTGTTTGCGTAAGCCTGCATGGTGACGAGTTCAACATCGTACGCCAATGTGTGATCACAAATTTAGATTTACTGTTTATTTTATTCGCGACTCCCTACAAAGTATTCGCTCTAACATGAATGTGTTGAACAATAAAGCGCACATGCTCTGAGATAAATTTAAAAGAGCTTAAATAAACTATACAACTATATACCCTACCACTTGAGATTGATTCTGAAAACACTAAATACATCACAAGTTGAAAGTGTGAAAAGCTTGGTTGAACGCAACTGTAAACCGTTCACTTCAAATAGATAAGACAAATGGCAATGCACATCATGTTTATTGTCGAGTGTCTCCGTGGCCTGGCCGCCTAACCCAGAAGTTTTCAAACTCAACCCCGCTTTCATTACGTAGGAAGCTGTTTACGTTCGACGGAAGGAATCTACGTCGGGACAAAATGAAACATTTCCCACGAACGATGGCATAGTTTTATGTACAAGCTCATGCGTAAATTGTAATGGCAAATAATGTATGATTGTGTTGCGTATGTCACAAGGGTATCCGCATCAACTTACACCACCATCTAAGGTCACGTGCTATATACTGTGCACAACCTTTTTACGAAATTGCCTTCATATGGTTGCGTTTGACCGTAAACAGTAAAGTGTCTTCATCGTTTAACATGTTGCACAGCACTAAAAACTGGCAGCCGTCAATTTTAACAATATAACAAATCAATGCAAGTTTCTAAACAATCGGCCGTGGGAAAATCCTGTCGTCATTTGCGATGACACCGAATCCGGCCGCAAAGACATTAGTTCAACTGTTTTGATGAAAACACTCCTTACCTTTTCAATGTCGATGCCTTTGATGATTATTTGTAATAAATGCACATATTCATGTGAATAAATCACAAATAAACAAATTGTAGAAAACATGAAATTTATTCTTTTCCGAGTTCCTGTTTGGTACGAACTTAATTAGGTACGCGTATTCATCAACCGTGCTGTGCAAAACTCTAGACAGAATATCCTGTAGTTTAACAAAAATTAGTTGGCTCAATCGATGTATATAGTTAACCGGTTCATATGACTTTCATGTAGTCTTATTTAAATATCCGATATACTAAGTATTTGATAACACTTACCATCGAACTCCAGATGATTCTTTTTAATAAACACAATGGCACATAGCCGTGACTTCAAGACATTGTTATTGAATTGAATTACATATCGCGACGCTCTTTGTTTACTATACAAAAATAGTTTGCTCTTATTTATCCTTTTAAGGCATTATCCTTTTAGGGCACCATACATTTGAATGAAATAAAATATGCATAAAAAGTATATTTCGAGTGTTCCTAGTGTGAATGGTAAAATCCATCCCGAGGGCGTAGTGCAGCATAGGCGGTGAAAAGGCTTGCCGAGTGCACATGATATATACTTATACTATTTATCTTCTCTCTACACAAGTTTTTACGTACAAACTATGCAAGTAGAATTAGCTGGTAGGTTTGCACATCATTGGATACATTTCGTTGCACTAATAGGCACCGTTTGTACGAGTACACTACGATGTGCAGGTGCAAAAGGTATTTAAGAAAAGGGAAGTAATACGACGCATGGTTAGGAAATATGTGATTTTAGTTTATCTCTCTTTAGTGATTACATCATTTTTAAGGTCAAATATGACACCATAGAAACTTGATTACGTCATAGTTCTAGAGTGTTTTTGTTTAATTTCTGCATTTCTGAGTGTTCGTGTTCTTTACTTGTTAATCTTCAATGGTTAAGAAGGGGAGTGAAAGCTCACATGATGGTAAAAATCATTGTGATTTATACAAGAATGGACATACCGTGAGTAATAATACTATATAGTTAAATTTACTTTACATGACTATCAAATATTGTTATAAGATGTTCAATATGTGTGTGCAGTGGTTCTACTGACAACAAACCAAGACAAGCAAAAAGTTGTGACCGACATAGTTTATCGTCAGCTGACCAGTACGTTTGGTTAAAGTTAACATATGAGATCAGATAGACGGGCAGTAAGTGATAATGTTTGGTCTGCGTTTTTCGTGAGTTTGCCTTTAAAACGCATACTAGTGTGTTGAATTATGGCTTAGTCACAAAGCATTTGCGATGCGTCGGCGATGGGTACAACCCGGGTTATTGGAACACAATCCTGAGACAGATCTCACGATTTTGCACTTGTCGGAGGCGCTCTCCGGACGCCTGCGGCTTGTCGCAGTTTTTAAGGCATCGCCACACCCGTCGCGGTCCCTATCTTTGAAATTAAAGTTGTACGATTGCTAGCAAGATGTTTCACCCATTTTGGGCATCCCAGACACAATCAGATGACCTACGATGCCCTCCGATTAATCGAAGGCGTCCTCCGAATAATCTGAGACTAGTCGCAAAATTCTATGTGGGATTGCAAATTCAGGTTGAGATTAAATGTCTGCGAGTAGTCTCCGGCGACCTACAAATGAATCGGAGGCGCCCTGCAACGACACGTAGGCTTTATGTGGTTGTCTCCGACGAATCGTACGGTGGAATCGTAGTTAATCGCCGTGAATATAAGGGCGTCTCCGACCGGATTGCTAAACGTTTAAGACGCTCTGACTTGCTGCAGGAGGCTGTGACAGGTTAAAAAACACTCCTTTTAATTTAAAGAAAAGACGCTCGCAGATGTCGTCTCCAATCGCCTCAGATGCAATCGGAGACCATCGGCGACTCAACCCACGATTTTTCGACAAAACCTGGTCAAAATCCTTTAAAAAAATCTCAGACAATGTGACTGCTCCACTTTTATTAGGATTACTGCTACGATTGTACAAGGATTCTTTATTTTCTACGACGACCCCCGCCCAAAACTTATCCCCGATAGATTGCCGACATTGTGACTGAGCCATTAACATTTTTGAGCAGAACAAACGTCTTTAAACATTAGGTACAACATTACTAATAACTTACCATTAAAAATATAATCATTGTTATTGCGTGAGGCACGCTTTGTGTTAAAATGACGTATTATTAACAATAATGCAGAATTGATATTCATATGATTCCAAGTCATGTGCTATGTCGAATAAGCTAATTTTTAAACGAGCAAATCAAGTGTCGACATAACCATTGTTTTCAATTATTTATACAGTGTACATTATAATGCCTTTATCAGAAATTATCAACATAAAAGTGTACGTTTTGTTTTTGTTCTTGGTTTATATCATTATTTTTTTTCTGAACTAACGGATGGGGCTTCACAAAGTCTACTTCCATAAATAGCTTGTCAGGCGTAAAGATTGTTATCTGGCAGTAGGGTAATCGTTAATATAAAATAATAGCATACACACGTGCACTGTTTATTTTCTTTGAATGACTGAAGGCAACAGTTGTTACAGATATAAATCAACATTGTATTTTATTATTACAAAATTAAAAATTATTTAATGAATAAAATATCTGTGAAGGGTTCTTGTTTAATTACAGAGACAAATGAATGCATTTTATCACATCTATTGTAAAAGTGTAAAACAGAACTAATAGTGCATACATCTAAATATGTTAATAAGTGAGTTGAAAAAAAGAAACTATAAATTTATCATGGACAAGAGTTGACGGTTGAAATCCCGTCCAAGTATCACATTGATTTTGAATTTGTGTTCGTCAACATACCCAGTTGCGTCAAATCACGTACGGACAAGTACTCAAACGTATCTGTCAGTCATACGTTAGAGGTTATGCGCGACAAATTGGCTACGGACAGGACAGTGGGACGGACGGACATATGGACAAGGGCCAACATGTATGTCCTCATTCCTTGTGATGGGGACATACAGCATCTAAAATTCAAGTTTGTGTGCACAAACACCAGATAGAATTTTATATCCGATTCGTCAAATGTCCAAAAAACATAGTAATGCAAAATCAGTACAATACAATCATTTTTTTTCAAAACAACACTAAAAAGCTATCACCACGTTGTTTTAAATCACGTATTGCAGAATGAAAGAGAACACTGTATTTATAATCAAAAGTCCTTGCATTGTTGAAGTCAACAGTGTGCAACATATTTATAGCTAAACGAAAGTAAACGTGCAAAAGTACATATCTGGAAAGTATTTAAGGATAACCGACTCTATATTAACACACATTTGCAGCAATTCTGAAGATCAATGAACTTAAATGTATAAAATAATACATCTTTTAAAATCAATCGTTATCTCGCTGTTCACTATTCTAAGGTAATTTATTTTGAAACAGTATTTAACAGTTTGTTATGTATGTTTTAGTTACAGAATAAAAACATACACAGGTAAAAAGTAAAAAAAACATGAAACATATTTGTTATTCCCTTTTAGTAATCAAAACAAACGCGTTTTTAAATAACGAAAGTAGCTAGAATCGGTAATCCTTTAACCATTTAATCATTGGCCAAGTAGTTCCATTCTGGGTCGCTGCTCAGGTCGGTGCCATCAGTCGCCGTCAGGAACATCCGGCACGTGCCCTGGTTGGAACCACTCTCTGGAATCCGGAAGTTCGCTCCCTGGCATTCGAGACGAGAGCGACACGTTGCGGCGCAGTCGAACTGGCTCCTGGCGGGGGATTCCTCCAGAATATCAGGATCGTTCCGCATTGTACCAAGAAGGAGGCTTACACGTCGTTCACGCCGTTTAATTTCAGCTGCAAAACATAAAATACAACGTATAATTCAAACTAAATACAGCTTTTATGGTGTGTTTAAGTTGAACTGTCCGAGCTAAATTCACTTTTTGAGATGTTCACATTTTGCATAATAATTTTATATATAATGGAAATTAACACTTTTTTATTCTTACAATATAATTATCTTAGAACGAAATGTTAATCCGAACAAAGGCTTGTACACAGAGCCGCAAAAACGCAGGGCACTGTGGTAAGTTTCCCCAAAGAATGTAAACGGCAATTTTGGTTATATAGATAACTATAATGGCATTTCAACCATGGTCGCTAAGCACTCTATTCAATCTGAATGGAAGAAATCTACTCGATGTAACGGGATAGAATTTGCGACGAAACAATAAGAAAAAAACAACACATGAACGGCATTTCGTAATAGATAACATATGCCACGGTCAAAAGTTAAATGTTTTGCGAGTAATAAGTAAATTTCGTTCAGTTAATAAAATAATGTTCTGAAAAAAATCTTTAAATGACATTATCGCGCCGAAAAAATTAAACGCGTTGTATATCCTTTTTTGGATCTGTGTTTCTTGCTGTGCCATTTGTTTTGATTAATTAAGCCATTGTCCCATGTTGGTCTTAACTTACATGACATCTTATCTGCTGGGTTGGCAATTTGTTTTTCTTTGTTCATATTTTTACTCTTATATTGTATGAAACAAATTACAGTTGAAAAGGTTCGACAACAACTTCATAAACACAATCTATAGACTAACTTGAGCATCCCGGGTTCGGAAAGGTCCACTGGCTATTAGAGCGACACGTGACGGTCATTTGTTGATCGCCATTGTCCGCGTATAGTCCAGGGTCACAGTTCACAATGGCCGTGGAACCTGGACCTAGTCCAGAGAACGCCACAGATCCCCCGGTAACGGTGAAGGCTTGGCATTCAGGAGCTGGAAAATACACAAGCCTGGGGGAACTATGCTTCGTGGGAAAAACTACATTACAAATTAACTAGTGAAGATGCGTTGATGCGGTGGCCAATAAACTAAAGAAACTCATTGTATGATGCTTTAACTTAATCGATTTGAGTTGTTAATGCAACGCACCACAGTAGGGCACATTTCCGCTCCACGTTCCGTCTGGCTGGCACGTGCGCTGTGTGTTACCCATAACAACGAAGCCCGGGATGCATGTATATGTGGCAACCTGTAAGTACACCGTACCACCAGGCGTTGCAACATTTCCGTTGCCGTTGATGACGTTCGCAGGCGGACCGCAATCTAAGTTTTAGATGCAAACTATTAAAACCTACATTTCAAAATATGTTTAATATAATATTTTAAAAGCAAATCAAAACATGTCTATACTGCTTAAGAAAGCAATGTCAGCGTTTAAAAAAAATATGTTTCTCAATTTGTAAATGCGTTTAAAAAGTAACATAGAATATTGAAAGCATGATTGACACTTAAATTGTAGTATTGTATTATTTACAGCTATTAAATATTGCATTTGGCTACATCCCTACCAGCAATTTCACAGGTTGGTTGGACGCTGTCCCACGTTCCATCAGGTCCACACGTGCGGACAGACGTTCCCTGGAGGTTGAAACCTAGATCACAGGCGAAGAGTGTGGAATCCAAGTACAGTGTACCGCCCGACTGGTCAACTATACCATTAGTTAGAGTCGGTAGTATACCGCAATCTGGAAAACAAAAGAAAGGAGCGTGTGTGCACGCAGACACTATTATACAGTTTCAAGAAAAGTGTGTGTTATAAAGCTAAGCGAAAATGTCTGAACAAATACAAAATATATTTGTATAATTCAGTCGGTGTGTGTGTTAAATTTAATTGTATAAAGTGTTAAAAATTAAGTAAGACCTTATGTTACAAACAAGAGAGCCCTATGAGACGTGGGCCGCTTGCCTAAAACTTCTTAGTGAAACTGATAGAAACAATTTTAAAAACTTAATTAGGATACTAACCAAGTTGCATGCGTGTGTAGCCTTATTGAATTGGACCAAGCCGTTTACGACAATAAACAATATTGTGAACTCTAGGGTGGGATAAAATTAAAACACTTTTGGTTGGACCTTTGCGTAATTTTAATCAACAATAAAAACTATGGGTATTGTGGTTCAGACATACTTTTTTTTTTAAACAAAAACATATTTTCCGACCCCTAGCCTTCTTATGCAACCAACCGGAACCGTTTAAACTACTTTGATACGGGACCATTATTGCGATGTTTTGTCAAACAAACCCAGCAAGCGGTTTTACAGGAGGAACTATTTGAGTAAGAATGCTGACGATGAGCGAAGACAGACGACGGGCGCTGGTCACAAACTCACAATAGTACTTGAACACTGTGCTTAGGTGAGTTAAACCTTTATAAATGCAGTGTATTACCGCGTTTCTGGCAGGACGGTTCGGCCAAGTTCCAGAGTCCACCATCAATGCACGTCCTCTCGCTGCTCCCTACGATGTAGTGACCGATATCGCACGAGTAACGCGCGGTTGACAGGTACGTCATGCCGTCAGATAGGTCAACGCTGCCGTTCAGAATGTCGGGAAGGACGTCGCAGTCTGAAGTCAGATCAAGTGTTTTCAGGGTTATAAACATGATATGTAATGCTTTTTATAGCCACGAATTGTTAAACACTGTTTTGGAGTATTAATAATTTTAATTATTACATAACTTTTAAATATAAGCCCTGTAGCATTTCACCAGCCCTACTCGATAATACACTGTTACTCTCAATAAGCGGTCCAATAAGAAATGTCACTGTTGGACAGGGGTCGAAAATGTATTTTTTTACTGGCCCAGCTTTCCAACATTTCGATTGGCCAACGTTTGCGTGAGAATTTCATGAAATTGTTAGGTTGATTAAGTTAGCTGAACAATATTGACACAGCATATTCAAACGAAAGGTTCTTTAATCCTGCTGTTTCTTAATAAATAACATTTATGTAATTAAATTGTCAACAAGTAAGAAATGTGGTTTTTGCACTGTTATGTGTCCTCGTGACAGTCGTTTTAGCCCTTGGTCTTTTGCCTCTGGCCAATACGACTACACCCGGACAAATAACAGTGCCCATATCAAATCTCTAATAAAATGACATATATTATTTAAACATTTTTACCAAGAACATTACTTATTCATATTGAGGGTGTATTTGTGTTTATTACACAAGCAATATTTTTAAGGTGGGTTTTTCGCTTTTTTCACACCAAGTGCTATATCATTTCATAGTTGTGTAAAATTTTCTTATACTCTTTAATGTGCTCAACAACCGATATTAGGCTTTTTAAATAACTATTTGTGTTAGAATTAATAATGCAAGATTGTGCATACAGTTTACAGGAAAACAAACGCAGGGCCATGGATGCACAACTTTCTTTGTGTTGACTCAAGGCTCATGAAATATGACGGAGTTATAGCTCCGGTTAACGCATTGGTCTTTAATATGTTAATATCTATTATTACATGAACCATAAATAAATGCCACAATTTTCGAGTTAATAAAAATGGATTTTGACCTACTTCAGCTGTTATTTGGCTATCAGATCGGTCAACAATGATTTGTTCTGGTCCATAACACAGCATATTGCACAGCTAATAAGTAAATAATTGTATATTGGCATGTCTCACAACTTTCGAGTAATGATACAGCAAAGAACATATTAAAATGATAATATAGGCAACATGTATAAATGATGATGTTACATTTGGCGACATCGGATTACTGTCCCTAAGCTCAGCTCTTATCTGCTATTGGAAGAGGACAAATATGGACGTCGTTAACTTTGCTTTTTAAGAGTAGGTTAACATTGGCTTTATATGTTGTGGTTCTTTTCGAGCTAATCAGAATCGGGGCTTAACGGCTATACCCGAACGTTGTTTCGGCATTAGCGAGGACGATTGTTACCATACAGTAAGGAAACAAACTATAAACTAAACGGACAGTGACAATGGATTCGTCACAGATAAATGTTTATATTTATAAGCCAATATGTTGCTTCGAATTGACAAATGTGCGCCTGGTAATTATAATAAACACTTAGTCATGTCGTTCATGTTGTTGTTTGGCATCTCATGACGAATGCGTTTTAACAATACTTACGGCACCTCATAGATTAATGTTTCTTTACCGTGCTTTGCTTTGTACGTGATGTTGTAGCCCTTGAATGTGTTCTTGCCATCGGAAAAGAAGAACATGTAAATGTCGGGGCCAGTTGACACAATGTAGGGCGGGAACGTCTGGTTTCCCTTCACCTGGGCCAACAGGGGGGCCGTCGAGGCAGTACCATCGTATATCTGAAATGAAAATGGAATTGACGTAACTCTCATACTGTTTCTGATTTGGAAGTGTGTAAGTTTAAGAATGCTATGATTGAGATTTTAGCTAACATAACTAGAACTATCGCTGTAAGCGATTCATACCCCCACCATTGTGCATTATAAAGCGAAAGCAAGGATAAGATGTGTTGTGGAAATTGCTCAGTTGGAGAAAATGCATACTGAGGTTACTTGTGACACTTAACATTCTATAAAGTGTTTAGGTGTATATAAATTTTGTTTTGGTTTATTTGACATTTAACTGTGACCTTGACCTTGAGCTGACACATGGGCAACATGGG
>Ga0224511_10001116_pt1 | contig 15359 bp, 8 predicted proteins | sample SF_May12_sed_USG_2_FD_169988 | JGI IMG/M metagenome (GOLD analysis project Ga0224511, IMG submission 169988) | Sediment microbial communities from San Francisco Bay, California, United States - SF_May12_sed_USGS_8_1 | ecosystem: Environmental > Aquatic > Marine > Sediment | place: USA...
TTAACAAATCAATAAACTTAAACATACTAGGTCTTTTCCAGTAATATGATGGTATGAATTTTTTTCGAAGATTTATATATAAACTACATACTAAGACAAAATGATATTCATCTTCTCAAGTTGAGCATACATGACATATTCTTTCAGAAACTGGTGTTTGGTTAGGCCTATGCCATCTTCCAGTTTCAATACACAATCTATGTGATGACATACGTAATTGAGACAAACTATTTCTAAATTTACTAATATTAACAGCATCTAAATATGGATGGTACATAAAGTTTTTAATATGTTTATACAAATATGCAGAACTAGAGTTATCAATTCTTATTTTCCAATTTTGTATAAACTGTACACTTATTTTTTGTTTTACATTTCATGTATGGATGCAACACAATGTAGGTGATGATAATAAAATTGTATAGGATGTAAAACAAAGGTTTTGGATTATTAAATTGTTTAAGATATTTGTTAATTGATGACCCCTTGGTGGAGCCCCCTTTGATCCTAGGCGCATAATTTGAACAATCTTTGTACATGTCCACTGGATGGTGTTACATAACAAATATCAAAGATATAGGCCTTGTGTTTTTTCACAAGAAGTGTTTTAAGATTATTATATAACTACGTTTAACTGATGATATAAATGGAAGAGAGGTTCAAAGAAAATTTTTTGTAAACAATGTGGACAAGTCAAGTTTATGGGCACCATGACAAATTTTTGTATAAACTGTACACTTATTTTTTTGTTTTACATTTCATGTATGGATGCCACACAATGTAGGTGATGATAATAAAATTGTATAGGATGTAAAATAAAGGCTCGAAAATGTATTCATTGACAATTGGGTCACATAGTTAAATTAACATTTAGAAAGAGCCTCAAATAGACCAGATAGAAGCGAGACATAGTGTAGTAGAAGCTTCCTTATAAATTCTTAGAAATATTTTGTCTTTTACATTTGTCACATATTTGTTCGGTCAAAACTTGATATTAATTTGTATTTATGAATTATGCAACATGTATTATTCTTGCATTGCCTTTTTCTTTAATAACTATTGGTTTAACTCAATAGACCACTCGCATTTGTTTTGATCTGTAATTTTCAATTGCAAAATATTTGTTTAATGTAAATATTGATGACGTATATTTATACCTACTGTCTGTAGAATAATATAATTGCCTGATTCTGCAGAAACTTTTTATATTAAAATATATTATCAAAACCTAAACAAATCATTTAAACAAGCTCTTGCTTGACATTTTCTGGAAATAGCAGTTCCTACTAATTTAAACCCAACTCGACTGAACCTCATTGACAAGGTAAACATGTTTTACAATGTACATACTAAACTGGCTATGCTACAAATGCGGTGGTTGGCAAAACTGACATGAACGCTTCATGGATTTGCCAGTTTGACCATTGCGTTCATGATCCCATAAATGCACCCAGAATGAAATTTAATCCTTAAGTATCGATGCAATGGGTCGAAACGTAAATAAACAAAGCCGAATTGCGGGCCACACATTTTCAACAAATTCATTTTTTTCTGTAATATTTTTACATGCAGGAATACCTGTATTTGGCAGTTTCTCATATTTACAGGACTATGATCTACTGCTTAAATTTAGTTGAAATGTAAGATGTTAACAATTGTGACCTAAATGATACAGCCATGGCATCTTTAACCTAGAGTCTTACGCGTTTGAAATTGACAGGTATTTTAGTATGGTTTCATCTATGGTCTGATGTGGTTCAATTGAAGTGAAACAACCTTAGAGACTGGTCCTCATTGTACTAGACACCTTTATGAAAAAGCCTAAACAATAGGAAAGACAGCGGTTTTGATAGGATTTTCATTTATGCGTCGCAGAGCAATAGGAAATCAAATTTATATAAACAGTACAGTCTCTGTACAGTACTGTACATGAATCTAGAAAGAACGAAATAGTTTAGCTAAACAGTGACAGTTCATGACTTGTCTTGTGATTTCGATTGGTTTTAGGTTACATGCATGTCCCTTTCACATTTCACCGTGAAGGGTTTGTATTAAGTTTATATTCCTGAATTAATCCAGATTCCCTTTAAACAATGGATACATTAAAGCATCACAGGTTGTGGTTCTAAACAAAGTCATGTAGTTGTTACTCAACGAAAACTTATGCAAATAGTGTGATCCTTATTCTCAAATTAAATTTGACTTCTATCAGAAACCTATGCATCAAAATGTGTGTGGCGCTCAACAAAGACCACTTTTCATGTATATATTTTTCATCGAAGTCGATGCGATTTGGATAATTGTAACACCTGGTCCGAGTGGACGGCAGATATGTTGTACCGTGGCCAGTTTCGAGTGAAAACGCGGTTTCGTGACTGTCTTGATTCTTGTGATAAGACTGGACAGAAAGTGAAATATTTGAAGATACATGCCAAGCACCTTACAACATCACCGATGGAAAGTTCTGTATTTTATTCTTATAAGGTTCCTACAACCACTCAACAACAGCAGTAACGATGTGCAAAGAGGACTTTGGTGATTTAATCAATGTAAACACCAAGGAAAGGTATGACCTCGTTTTAAAATACACGTAACATGGGTCGGTCCATGTGCAAGGTGACAATGGTTATCACCTGAAAGACCGTCAATTTCTTTCGTGGGCCAACAAAGTAATGGTGAAAATGAGTTTTATTTATGGATGCGCAGTAACCGATGTGTTTGATACTGACAATGGCAATGTATTTTGTGAAGTACGAGAGTAATATTCAAAAGCCCCAGTGTAAACGATCATTATGTCTTTTCTCTTTCAATAAACAATTCAAAATTATATTGTACACTTTTTTACCACATCTCATTATTAAAACCATTATTATTCGGTAACATCTTGATACATTATACACGTGTTCCTTGCACACGAAGACACATTTTTTAATAAAACAGTTGTAAAATGCTTTAATTTAGCCATGTAAACACCACTGTTGCAGTTAAGTATTTTGATGTAAATATATATACTTAAACTAAGTCAGCAATGATTTGATTTTATGTCAGTTTTGTCTTTATATTGCTCTAAAAAAAATACATGTACATATGTATATGTTTTGTAAGCTGTTTCAATTTTTATTGCATCGTTTTAATTTTTATTGCATAGCATTTTATTATTTTAAAGGTGTTACGCCTATATCGAGACACCTATATAATGGACCACAAACTTGGAAGTTTGTGAAGTTTTCTTACAACATAACAATGCAAACGTCTTAGCAATATGTCATGACAAATATTAAATATGGGACCGTAAAGAAACAAACAACAATAACACAGAATCCAACTTAACTTACAAATCAGTGTCTGACGACAATCAAATCCATCTTCTGATACAGCAGCCCGGTTACGCCAAATGCATTGAGCCAACTGAATGTATACGTTGTAGCCAATCTGTATGACAATTTCTGCGTAAAGCATACAAACAAAGCCTTTTTTTCGCATCACATCAATTCAACAAAGTCGTCTTCTGCAGCTTGTTAACACGCATAAATATTTATTTTGGCGTGTTCTTAAATTAAAGAATTGACTGTTTAATTACAGTTAAAATATTAACAACTTAGGGTTCAGGCATAAAATATCTAGTTATATGTTAAAGAAAAATGCTGATACAAAATCTAATAAATAGTTGTTTGGTAAAATGTACTTCATCAACAGAAATTTATGGAAAATGAAAGTGAGAAATACGAAGACAAATGCCCAGCGTCTTACAACATCATGTACAAGTTCTGCTTCTTGCTTGTCACAACAACAATGAATTATTCTGCGGCAAAGGAGATTTGTGAAAAAGACGGAGGACATGTCATAAACGTTGACACGCAGGAAAAGCAAGACCTTGCAGAAAACCGTCCACTGACATCCACCTATTTATTCGTCCAAGGTGAGCGTCATGTTACGGGAGGGCTGTACTTTGACGACACGGTAAGAATCTTCACAGAACGCAACGGTGCATCCGAGATGTACTTGGAGCTTAACAAAGATGGTTACTACGATGCCACTGGGACATATGAATACAATGTTTTGTTTGAAATACGACAATAGAATAGGACAATGTATATAAGATAAGGCGTATGTTTGTTATTAATAATGTGTAAAGAGTATATAGTGAAATTAACTAAATTGCATCATACTTTAAGAACCGTTGTTCTGCGAGACTGTGAATATTTAACTCAACAAAGATCATATGTAACTGATAAAAACTGTCATAAACGTATTTTTGTCAATATCTTGTTAACGCTGAGTGTTTAAGGTATAGTTTTGTTTGTCTTTGAAGTTCCAGTTTTAGTCTTTTTGGAATCGACGTTCATACAAAATAATATAAAAACTCGCTGGATATCAAGTGTGTTACAATATTTCGTCTGAATTACTGTCTGTGCAGTTGGAGATTAATGTTTTGAGATTAAGCTGGGATAATATGACCGGGTAACTTTGAACATGTTCAATCGTAAACGAGGATATTGAAATAATAAATATTACACACAAGTCTAAATCTCATAATTAAATCATTGCATAACGTTCTGTCACACCAGTATGTCGTCCTTACAGCGTTACCATAGCCTCAAACTATATTTCACATCGCCGAGGTGCGGTCGATATCAACGCTGTTTGCGAGCTGTGCCACGCGGCACCGATTATGCACAAAGACAACGCCGCAGCTTGGTGGTTGCACATCGCAATGGGAAACGCTGAGACAACGCTGTGGGGTCTTCTAGGGCGCCGTTGTCGCATTGTAGGGGCGCTGTGTACGCGCTATGAGGACGCTGTGTAAATCCTGTATCTGGAAACCTCAACTTAAACATAAGTTTTTTTCGGTTTACATTGCCTATTTTGCCTATCACTAAGACATTCTTACCAGTGATTTATCTGGTTAATCTCTTAAGGATTATCTTTTGGAAGGTATATATTGACGACAACATCTCGGGTAATCTTTAGCATCGATCCATTCATAAATGTAATACTTGAATGATCACTCATTTTCACTTCTTGTTTAAGCCACGGTCACAACCCGCCGTACTTGCACGTGCATGCTGTCTACGTGTTAAAACGCGGGCAAATTGTAAGAATTCGTAGGTGGTGAGTACTGCCTCCGTACGAAATAGGGAGTACGCAGACACGACGTAGCATGTTTAGTGCATGCACTTTCTCTGCGTTCGACCTGCTTGCGGGCTACGGATTTACTTCGAGTACGCGTGAGGTGCGTGCCCTGTACGTCCACGTACGCCAACGAGCGCATAACGTACTTCCTCGGCGAGTCTTTTGTAAAACTCCCATTGCCACTTAAGTGCGTCGTCCGAACTGCCTTCGTATGTTAACATGGCATTCGCACAGAGAACGTAAGCACGTTATATTGACGTACCACTTCACTTACCACATACGCAAGTTGAAGTAGCGCATCGTACGATACACGCGACCGCTTACCCCTAGACGTGGCATGCGAGCCACGTACTCACACCTTGAGTGTGACGTGCGTCCTCTTTGCTCCTACCCAAGTGTTCATTAAAACGCAGCGCAGGTAGCCTCTTAAAACACGTACGGACAAAAAGGACGCAGGGTGGACTGTGACCATAGCTTTGGTAACTCACATTCTACTAACGACGTGATTGAGTTAAGACGCGTTAAAGTCGGAGTTGAAATCGGTTTTACAACCTCCGTAATGATTTTACATCTACTGACTTCAATGCAGTTGTGATTTGTGGACCTATCCCTTTATTAGTTTTATTTTATGTTGATATAGTTTTTGTTATCTATTTAAAGTGTCTATTTGCTGCGTGTTATGTAAGCATTTTTCGTATGTTTGGGGGTAAATTGATCATTAAAAGACTATATAAACATTGCCTATTGTGATATTGTTGTTTTTTAATTACTAAAACAAGTGATACGTATAGCTATTCTTTTTGCACTTTTTTTCTTAATTCCGAATATGCTTACAGCACGAATGGATCAATAATTCAATATTGAACGAAAGACTTTAGTACAAATGTATTAAATGTTGAAGTTGTTGTAATTCTTTAAGGTAGGTTTTATCGTGAGATAAAACGTCATAAATTGTTATACACGGTGACATCCCTCAAGCGCAAGTGTCCAGATGTATTTGCATAACCCAGAGTTATTTATCACGATGTGTTTACTTTTAAAATCTTTGATAACAAATTTAACACTGGGTCAATGTATTCTTTAGTCATCGAAAATGAGCAAGTAGTTAACATAAAACATGCTGTGTTTTAAATATTCAAATGCTAAATTATCAAAATAAAACAGTAGTTTAAAGTTAAGGTGAATAGTTATCTTAGATTCGTTGATTTGTTTAGATAGTGTCCTTAGTAAGTATACAATATAAACATCCGTCGGAAGGTAATGACAATAACTGACGTTAATGTCCGTGGTGCCCCTTCTCTTTGCGTGTCGTGCACTATCCCTTTTAGGTCCGCCCAGCCATTTTTTTAAATCTGGCCATTTCTTATTTCGTTTGCATTATGTCCTCTGTGTGTGATTATTTGGGTTTTTCTATTACGTCAAATAATAATAATATTTTCTACAAACGGGCGATATATATCCAACTGATAAAAGGGACACCCCTCAGGAAGCACAGCCTGCATGAGGAAAATAGCAGCCATGGTTTGGTTGAAGCTGTTTATCAATGGTAAAAAAGCCGCCACATCGCTGACCTGTTTGGTGTACCTTGATGACGAGTTGTGCTGAATACATTAGGACGCCCAGCTGGGCAACCGTCGGCCGCCGCACCATTTACGACCACGCATCAAATGAACGATAAAATCGTCCGGTGCCCGGGCGAGTTCTTAATTGCGAAAATCGTAAGGCGTGATTTGTGTTTATGTTCATATCATTAGCAATGTTTGAGAAGGAGAAGGACTTGTCTTTTTCTTTTCTTGATTTATTGATTACAACTTTCAATAGCCCAAAACAAAGCTCTATGAAAACATACATCATGTAATAAAACGCCTATGTTTAAATGATAATTAGTTAAATACATTTTTCATAGTTTTAAATATTGTTAAATTGGAACTTTTATGTTCAGACAAATATTAATATATAAGGTAAAGCGTTGCTTTTTTATCCTCATAGACTGGAAATTAAATAAACACTGTAACTGATTATCTATACAATACACTTTTCTTTGCAATCATACAGGGTAATATGTTTATGTACATGTACAGAAAAACACACCTCAACAATTGTGTTTGGAATGACACTTTTCAGAACATACATGTTAGTCCGACAGCGATCAAGCCAATACAAACAGAAACACCAGCGGTGACAGCGACGGCCAATACTGCTGGGGAGAAAATAACTGGATTTTAATACATTCTTATTAAACTATTCATAATTTATTATGAAACTTCATGTGTTGTCAGATGTATACAAATGTATTTTTCTAACGAGACAAATAAAGCAATTTGCTTTTTGTTTCATTTTTACTTTTTATAAAATATCATTTAAACATTGAGGTTGTTTTTAAAATTGACCTCTTTAAAGGGATATTTAATTTTAATGATTGCCTTAAAAAAACTAACAAAACATAAACAATATTATTAATAACATTATTCTATCGTTACTTAGAGATCGTTTGATCTACAAAACGACACACAAACCGTTTGCAGGCGTCGTGCTTTCCAGGCCATTGTTTCCTGTCTCATCGTCCGACAAATCGCAGTTACCTGAACATAAAACATTGGTTACCATTACGGGATACTTATATTCTTGAAGTAGAAAGCTACCCGTGTATGTGTACGCCGTATTTGTCATAACGTCTACATCATGCCTATGTAAAGAAGACACTTACTGGCGTTTATGTAGAAATGTGGTCGAAATTCGGCAGGCGTCTCATAATTGATGCTATTGATGTCAACAAAGCAGTCAAACTTTAGGGGGTTGCTATCGGATCTGGTGGCATCTTGTGCCGTCATGTTGTAGAACACGTGGCTTTTCAGCTGCCACTGACACTGGCCAGTCGGTGTTGGATCCTCCGTGACTTGGTCCGCCGCGCCAAATGTGGGATAGGGGGCCATATTGATGCCACCAGTTTGGCCAAGGACCAGGTTACTCTTCCGGAAGCGGATCTGCGCAGAAGTGTTATAAGTGCCAATGTTGGCGGTACACTCAAGCTTGACCGTCTGTCCCACCATGAACTCAGCCATGTTGTCACTAGAAGAGCCGACGCTTAAGATTTGCTGATTACCATTGCTGTTGTTGAACCCATGCATGCTAACGGTCGATGGTCTGACTGGAGACAGGAACCAACAGAAAGGTGGATAAGAGAGCAATAAATAATGTAAGGCGTTTTGGGCAGAACTGCTCATAAATACATACAGATACACGTTGAAGAATCGTCTTTAGTATTTTGTATTATTCCTAAGTTAATGATATTTTGTTCAGAATGTTTGTCATAATATTATTCGTTATTGGCTATTTATGAAACTAACTCTATATTTATTTTTTGTGTTTTGTATGATAATACGTTATCAGATACAGCCAACGTTTTAATAATACTTTCAGTTTGTGACAAAAAGCTTGAACTTTGTGTTTTATACGCCAACTGACATAATTTTATGCAAGTTACAGCCTTTTTCGAGACATGCAGGGTTTCAGCCTTATAAGTAATAACAGAGTTTCAGAAAACTAAATATAAACTACCTTGTACAGACAATGTCTTGTTAATGACACCATTCTGAGAGAGAAAAGAAGGTGATGGTGTTGCATATGCCACCTCACATCGGTAGGTTACAGCGTCATTACAAGATATGGCAGACATCTGTCTTGCAACACCGACATAGGAGTCTCGAGGATTGTCAGTGGCATATTCACCAACTGCTGTCCAACCTGAGACCCCGTTGCTTAAGACAGGCTTTCGATACGAGTCTGTTGCTGTATCATCAACGTTTTGCATTCGTGCGAGTGTTTGATGAACTGTTCCACTGTGACGAAGAACTGTAATCATTGTGAGCCACCCAAAGTCTTCAATATTGTTTATTCTGCAAACCACTTGAAAAGTTTCTTCACTTTCAGCATTGCCCTCTACATCGTTAACAACTGACATCGATCCATCCTCGAGTACTCTCCGAAACTCTATTTGAAGGCCGCGACTTTCATCTTGACCTGGATATAAATCACAACACCTACAAACTTTAATGAAAAGAGATATTGAGAGGAAAACTGATACATGTATGTTTTCAGCAAGACAAACGTCAAACGTGTATGTGGTTTATAGATAACGAATTACAATCAATATATATATATGTTTAATAGACAGTTTCACTTGTTGTTTTCATTTATGCAAGGACAAGTCATTGATGACGTAGTAGAGTGATTCCAATTACAACTTACAGAATTTTATTAATAAACAACGAACAAAAATAACAACATCAGTCTGCCCCGTATATTTCACTACTTAAATAGTATAAATATAGATTTTTCTTTTATGCTTTACTGTTGGTCTATATTGTCCTATACAGTGAAAAATATAGCTTTTATGCGGCTGTCTCAATGACGCTGCAGTTCGTTTGTCCCTAAGCGTACTTTAATCAACACTACGAAACGTTAATCGAGCTGGGCACATGCGACGTCAAGATACGTCGTCATGGCGTTATTGATTCGCGAATTCAGATTTTCGGTTGTTTAAGCATAAAACCCCCAGACAATTGTTGGTGTTAGATAGAGATTTATTTCACACGTAATTATAGAAAATCATAATTTTTTTTATAATCATAAAATATTGATTACTTGGAAAATACATTTCTATCTTACATCAACATTTAACAAATATCCTCTATTACTTTACCATGAATATTATACAAAAAAACAATATACAAAAGAAATTGAAGGGAGATTGAATTAGATGTATTTTGTTGATAAAAAGCAAGAGAGAAATGGTATGGTCTTAAAAAACTGACATCGTACGATTTCACCGATTTGCACATCACCGGCGAATTTGATAATCGCCCGGGCAGGGGACAATTTTTAAGAATTTTCTCTTGCGTGCTCACATATCGTACGGGCGCCGGCCGGCGTCTTATATGATAACATCGGCCGATGTCCGGCCGGGCACCGTGCGGCGTTGTAAGAGATCAGCCGGACACCGTACGGTGCCCGGCCGATTTTACGCGAATTTTCGGGTGCAATGGTGAATTCATTTATATCAAAATGTGCCATCATTCCTTCAAAGAACCAGGTTGTTAAAATAAAAAAGATTGAGGCTGACTCTGACATTGATGGTGATGGAAACCACACTTGCTCAAGACTGCAAAAATTTCAATAGCACTTGTTCGTTGCATGTTAATCATCCTCAGTTGCCCAAGCGAAATATATATTTTTGTATTTATGTTTTTGGTCTTTAGAAGTGATAAATATATGTAAATGCAATATGTACATCTGCGAAAACACGTCGCTTCTCACCGGTGGCAGTTCGACTCATAAAACATCGGCCAGTGCCCGGACGGGCATCGTCCAGTGCCCGGACGGGCATCGGCCGATTTGTTAAGAAATTTTAATGTTCTTAACGCTTGTCAGACATCGTACGATGTCCGGCAGGGCACCGTACGGTGCCCGGTCGGGCACCGTTGGAATCGTAAGATAATTTTTTTATACAAAAATCGTCTGGTGCCCGTCCGATGTGTGCAAACGCCGGCCGATGCCATTTTACCCTCAATGACCCTACCAAACGCCGTACAGGCGCTGTGGAATTTGAAGTAGTACCTAAACTTCACCGGGAACCGTACGATGTCTTAAAAATGTTTAAAAATTTGTACGATTCTTCCTGCCGCCGGCCGGGCGCCGTACGGGCGCCGTAGAATCGTACGATTTTTTGGTGAAATATACGCCGTACGGTGCCCGTAGATGATTTGTGACCATAGCATAAGTAGGGTAATGTTAAGATAGTTACAGCCAAACACAACGCTAGTACGTGCACATATACTGATTTTGACATATACTCGTGAACGTAAGCATGCTGAAAATGTATACATGTACTCTTAATTATTCAAATACAAACAAAATAGTTCATTAGTAAGATCGATCTCTATTTCCTTCTTTTTTTAATTCTGAACGATGAGTTATGTTATACAATGTATGCATATTTGCTCATAAATAGAATAACAGCGTACCTGTGGTTTTATCGCATAGAACACATATTAAATACACAAATAATAATTTTTCCATTGTTTTATTTGAACTCCTTCGTCATTCAAAGTTACCAAAAATCTGAGTTATTTATCGTTTTAGCCAACAAGGAAGTATGCACGCCTCGTCAATTCAAATTTGCATAGGTTTGCGGGATAAACTTCAGCCAAAAACACTAACCTATTACTATCTATATCTGCTATGATGAGCATACATTTTGGAGTACATACTCGGTACATTATCATGAAATAAATGACAATATACGTACAAACACTTGAGAAATAAATATGTATTCAATAAAAATGTCAACCTCATTGCAGTTGTAAATTATGATGCGCGAATGCGACCTATAAACTTGAGATTATTTTATCATACTTTTGCCAAAACGGATATAGATACATGTATGAACAGTTTAATCAAATGTATTTATCCGTGTATAACATTTTATCTTTGATTTTGTCTTAAGTGTTATACATCGTCTGTTTTTTCGATGTTTGTCAAATAGCATATGTGTTTCATCTAAAAATTATCATTATTTCACCAGCCTAATCAGAAGATAAACACTCTTACACACACTTCCGCTTTTAGTGCGGCGTAGCTCTGATGATATTGTTGTGTTTGTCGCGATTTTGCAGGTTCAATACCAGGCTTTGCTGAATATTTCTCAGGTCTTTATTTTGGTTATGAAAAATAATACATGTTCCTGAAGCTGATAATGAACCCTATTTTTTTCTCCTAATATAAGAACACCGGGCGATGGCCAACTAATTCACTATGCTTTGACGACATTCGCTATGTTATACAGTTTATATGTAATAACAGTGAGGCAGTTGGTTTACCTCAGCCAGCAGCACCACGTGGCCGCGACGGGGATGCGCCAGTGTATCTCCAAGCGACAACACGACAATTTCGGTTCATAGTGCATATGCAAATATCTGTGCAGCAGTGACGCCACCAGTGCGTGTTGTTAAATATGCCACCTTTAACAAAATCTGGCGGTCATACTCGTCACACATAAAAATTGCTACACCAAAAGATGGCGTCTGCGCAATTTGAACATCTCAGGAAAACCGTATCTGATTGTTGTGAGGAAGAAGAGAAACTTTCATCTGCAGTGGCCCTCCGGCAGCATATCCTGACCGTAAAGAAGGAGCGTGACACATACAACATGTGCATCAAGAAGGCAATCAGTAACGACGTGCACGCGCATTACACGTTCGATTTTAGCCAGAGCGTTTGCCTACCGCATCATGTGTGACAGATGAGTCCTTTTTATTTTGCCAGTCTGTGGAAGGTACAGGTATTTTGATTCAGAATAGACAACGTACCACTTCAGCTCAACTTCCTCGTAGACGAAAATGAAACCATTGGAAAGGACGGCTCTAACTCACGTGGCCCCAAAGCCGTGATATCTATGGTTGACTGGGCCCTTGAATCACACAACACAGGAGAGACCGTATATGTCCTACATGCAACTAACTGTCGCACGCACGATGACTTGTGAACAGTGGATATTCACCTCTATCACGAAGCTGTGCCGCCGCTCTGGCTGTGATGCGTTAGATCAGTTAGAGGCTGTTGTTAACTAATCATCAGCCTCTAACGTCGCCGTCCGCTATCGCGTCTGGGAGTGGCTTGACTGGCGGGAGTTCCTGGAACCCTGTGTTCGTGCGCTAACTGGCATCAAATAGTTTTCATTGAATTTGACTATAATTTCTGCCGAGTTTTACCATTGAAATAGTAATAATAAATACAAAATTATATCACATAAAAATATTTTTTTAATTTTGCAACGTTCCACATTGCATAATTGTGTTTAAACTATGAATGTTCGCTGAATAAGTTATTATGTGTAGCCAACAAGTAAGTTGCTACTTGGTTCATGAAGTGATAAAGTTTTTCTTTTTAAAAGTATGTTTAATTGAAAAGCACTTACATTTCCTCATATTTACACAAACAGTTATATTCACAACGAACGTGTCACGTTTTATTCTCACTTTAGCGCAAAAGGCTGTACATAGAAAAACACCCAAACTTGTTTCAATTTTGCCACGTAATGTTAACAATATGTCAAAACCCCATTGCGTTTAGGATCGCCTCAACAAAACCAGAGTGCTATTCAATCCTTAAGAAGATAAAGGTCCGCCGGAAAGAACCTTTGATATATATTTATCATTATAATCGCCCATGTTTAAAAAAATAAAATAAAAAATAAAGTCCGAAAAACACAAAAAATATAGTTTTTTCTAAATGTCTGTTGCGTCATGGCGTTGTACGTGTTTTTGTGTCGTTCTATGTGTTAGTTTTTGTACGGGCATTTTGTCATGGTGCCCTTAAAATTGACATATTATATTTTTACAACATTCTTTATATGAACATCTCTTCAATTTATAATATTGTATATAGTTATTTTATTGATATTTCTGATGCCAGATGATGTTTTAGTGTTAAATAGTACTAACGATGATGTGCTGGCATAATTTGAAGGAATTTGAGAAATTGAAAATGGCCGCTTATATGACCACCATAATAGGGTATATTCTGCAAATGATCTAAATTTCTGAAGAAGATGTTTTGTATATAGTTTTGTAAGAGATGTTACTGTAAATATTCTGAACGATACCAAGCTGACACCATTGGCCTTTATGAAAAGTTTTAGATGGTTGCTGAGATGGCTACCAAAACGAGTTCCTTTTGAAAAGAAAAAGTAATTATGTATTTAGTGATTTGTATTAGATGTTTATTACGTGTATATAGTAAACATTTTAGGATGGCTGCCAAGACCGCCACTATAAGATATTATTAATATTATTAATTGGTATTAACCCTTTTTAGATGCTAGTTCTGTACCTTGCTACCCTTATAATCAGTCAAACATTTTGCAGTAAATGAAGTATATTAAACGAATTAATATTGAAAAAGAAATTTCAAAATTTCATGAAAAAAGTTTCTCGACAAAACAGTAAAACATAACAACAACATAACAAAAGAGCAAATATAAAACTCTTTGCCAGAGCCGGGCATCGAATCCAGGACATTTCGCACCGCAGTCTGGCATCAAAAACAACCCTACACATAAAAGTGAAGCTGAAAATCAGTTTCCTGATTGCAGGACGAAGAATGTTTGCCCACTCCTAAATGGTTTGCTTGTGTCAGGTCCTTCCGGGGCTATGGTTATTCTGACCGAGCACTGATATGTTGTTTAATATGTCCAATACACTCTCTATTGGATTAACATCAGAAGAGGGTGCAGGCCAGTCCATAAGATCTACTCCTTCGCGCTCAATGTACTTTTTGACAACACAAGACCGATGCGGACAGGTGTTTTGCCCATAAGCACAAAGTCCTGGTCCACAGCACAAGCAAAAGGGTGCACACATGTCACAAGAATCTTATCGCGATTGTGAACGACACATTACCGTTGAGAGTTATATACAAGTCAGTACAACAATCATAGAAGATCCACTCTAAACCAGTAAAGACGGACCACGGAACCTATCATGTTATTGGATGCAACAGTCTTTATATCGCTAGATTTATTAAAATAATTGTTCAAGACTTTGGTCATGTACATCTTATATCATTTAGCCAATAATATATGCTTCTGTTGAGGTGAGATTGTATAAATAACAGATAAAACAATCAAACGTATCATTTTTAAAGTATTTATCTTGTTATTCATGCAATGTTGTCAATGGTTTCAACCTGTGAAAGAAATGAACATATTTCATCAAAATTGATTTACCAATCTTTTGAGTCTTCATTTTGTATCATATTCGTTACTATACCTATGAAAAACTTTGCAAACGCATCGCATCCTAATATGGAACTTATCATATTTTATATCAAATACATAATATTAATATGTGAAAGACATTACAACAAATGCAGCTTTCTTTCAATTCATAATACAAACATGTATGGAAATAGCTGGCACCACCAAGCATATTTCACTTTAAAACTTGAGAGACTTTAAGAAGAGGCAAACTTGTGTTTAGTGAATTACACATGAATGATCTTTGTAAACTTCGTGTTTTGTGATGTGCTTTGTGTTTTTGTATGGGCCATCTTGTCATGGTGCCCATAAACTTGTCCACATTGCTTACAACATTTTTTTCTTTGAACATCTCTTCCATTTATATTCTCCAGCATGATTCCCTTTTATTTATTTATTGTTTGTCCTAAAT
>Ga0224511_10001117_pt1 | contig 15353 bp, 8 predicted proteins | sample SF_May12_sed_USG_2_FD_169988 | JGI IMG/M metagenome (GOLD analysis project Ga0224511, IMG submission 169988) | Sediment microbial communities from San Francisco Bay, California, United States - SF_May12_sed_USGS_8_1 | ecosystem: Environmental > Aquatic > Marine > Sediment | place: USA...
ATTTTTTTCTGAAATTGAGCTGAAAAAAACTTTAGGGTCGGCATGAAAAACTAGGGTCGGTCGGGTTAGTGGAAACAAACAACTTTTTTTACGCCTTACAGCGTGCAGGATTACACACGCCTTGGTATTTTTGTGTCAGGGTCATGGTGCTTCGGATAAAAAGCTAATAAATAGAACAATAGCATGATTGGGGTAGTCAAGTGTGCATCTGCTCAGATTACAATCCATCCTAACCAATCTATTGATGTCATGAGTTACATTTAGGGCTTTCCTTTCATCTTTTTAAATTATTCTGATACTACTGTTATTTTGCAGGAAACAAATGATAGTACTTTGACACTCTGGTTGGATTTGGAGCCGTCTATCATTCATGTCAAAGATGAACACAATGATAAAGTCATCGTAAACCTGTCCAACTTGACAACATAAATGGTGACCATTCAGCCAAGAGTCTTTGCAAATAACAGCTTGTTTTTGTAGCGGAGGAAACTTTTAGGCACATTGAAGAACAACAGAGACGAGAGGAGAGCCTTACCAGTCTGAAGATAGATGCTTAATGATGAGCAGAAAGCTAAGCTGGTGGCATTGATCAGGAAGCATGAGGATTTGTTTTCTTAAGGGGAAACATAAATTGGTTTGTATACATAGGGTTGATCTTTTAGATGATGTACCGTTTAAGCAATGACACCGCAGGATACCACCAGCGATGATCGATGATGTGCTCCAGCATATTGAGTAGTCGTTGGCGTGTGGCGTGATCCGGCCATCGAAGTCACCGTGGACCTCAAACGTGGTGCTGGTGATAAAGAAGAGCGGTAAACTGCGCATGTGCGTAGATTACCGTATGCTCAATCAGAGGACCTTTAAGGACTATTTGCTCTTCCTCGTATAGATGAGATTTTTGACAGCTTCCATGGAGCAAAATATTTCAGTACTTTAAACATGAAGTCGGGGTACCACGAGGTGGAGGTAGAGGAGTCGCATGAGGAGAAGACCGCCTTTAAAATCGGTACTCTAGGGTTCTACGTTTCCAATCGCATGCCTTTCGGTCTCACGAAGGAGCCTGCGACCTATCCGAGGCGATCCCATCAGAGCTTAGGTGATCTCACTATACGTATTTGCCTAGTTTATTTGGATAATATTATCATTTTCAGTAATACGTTTGATGAACATCTAGAACGAATTGACATTTTTTTCTTCAAAAATTGAAGGATTGCAACGTAAAATTAGACGTTTCTTGGAAATGGGGACAGCAGGCCTTCTTTAAACACGTCAAAGAGACACTTCTCCTCCTCTTCTTGCATAGCCTACCTTTCACCTCCGTTTAAATTACACACAGATGAGTCGACGAAAGCATTAGGGGCTGTGTTATATCAGACACAAGACGGGATGGAGTGTGTGATTGCTTATGTTAGCAGAGCTCTAACAAAACCAGAACGCAAATACAGTGCTTACAGGTTGGAGTTCTTACACTGTAGCTCTCCGTTGGGCAGCAGCAGAGAAGTTTGCAGATTATCTTGCTATTAATCACTCTACTGTTTTGACAGACAACAATCCCCTGACTTACGTGTTGACAAGTGCTGATACCGCAGGTCAACGATAGGCAGCATACTTGGGACATTTCAACGTCAACATTGTTTACAGGTCTGGTGTCAAAAACGAAGATGCAGACGGGATGAGTCGATATCCGTACTCGGGAGTAGGTGGCAGTGTTGTTATTGTTGACGACACAGTGAATGCCATTTGTGCAGCCATGTTACCTATGTTGAGACTTATATGATAGTGAACAGGTTCTAGCACAGAACGAGGTAACGGAGATCATGAAAATGCAGATAACGTGGAGGTGGCGTGAATCGAGGAAACACCATATGAACGCTTGTAGCCAGCAAGATCTGATGAAATCACCTTCAGAACACATGGTGGTGGCGGGAACTAAGGAAAAGCCATATTAATGTTTGGATCCAGCAATAACTGATGATATCACTATCAGGAAACGTGGAGATGGTTGGAACTGAAGAAACACCACATGAGCGCTTTGCGACAGACAGAACCGATGCTATACCATCAGAACACGTGTATGTGGTGGGAACTGAGGAAACACAATGTTAACAATTGAAAACAGGGATCCGCCCATGAAGGCGTCAGTTGTGTCGCATCTAGAGTATGACGAATACTTTGCGACAAATACCATTGGCAGCTTTGACACAATATTAGTGTATAACTTAAACGTGTCCATATGACACGGATGCCAGCACTAAGTTCCGCTGGTCAAGCAGACAACTTTTGAACTCATGGCGTGCCCTTGCACTTGAGATGCACATAACAAAAAGCCTGCACAAGTTTAAATAAATTAACTGACCTTTAGCCTAAATGACTGAATCATGCCTTTTGCACATTGTTACAGTTATATAAAAATTAAATCCATGTTCCATAAAATTTATAAAAATAGACCATTTTTTTCAGCATATTTCCAACCTCTTGACCTACGTTGTCTGCAATATGTCATAAATATTCGAACAACTTCAGTAGAAGAACCAAACGATCAAACTTGTGAAGTTTGGTCGAAATCTGGTAAGCGGGTTCAGAGCAGAAGATGTTTAAGTAAAAATGCGGACGGACGACGGAATTAAGCCAATCACAGTAGCTCACCATGAGCATGTAATGTACAGGTGAGCTTAAAACATGCAATACGAGTTATCCCTCTAAATCTACTAAAGAACACGGTAATCGGTCTTGGTCATCATGTTTTATTGACACCATTGTTGTGGATCTCCTGGTTAATTTGGTTGATTGGTTGCTTGGTGTTTGATGTTTAAGTTTAACGACGTGATCAAGTTTGGTTTAAAGTGAAGGTTATAAGCACTGCAGACAGGTAATCATCTTACAAACATGTGAACAAATAACCGACAATAAATCTAATCAGTTCCGAGCGCACACATAAGCAACATCAACTGTAATTGGGTTTGGGTTTTAACTGACGACACATGGAGTTCCGGACCACCACTCTTACTGAGTCATACATCTTATTGTTTAAACTGAATGCTTACTTGTGTGCTGGTCGATTTGCGTTTTTGCTGCACGGGTCTGTTGTATAACACCATCACTTATATCGTTTCTGAGTCTGTCTGCAAACTCATCCAGCTCCGTCTTCTTTGAGTCCGCATGTATGTTACCCGCATCCGCATTTTTCCGTGTCACGGTGTCTTGAATACAAATGCATTATAGTATAAAAAATTCCACAAGCAACAACATATGAGTACATAAACATAACTTGTGTTTAATATGTCATTAGTATTTTAGACACATCTGTAATGCTATACCCCTTAAGCTGACTCGCTCTATTATGTCAAAGTTGAAGATCTTAAAAAATGTGATGTTCTACTGGCTTAATTTACTGATTATATGCACGGTTGTAATTCGGATATATATCTGACCTTAAACCAAATGCACGAAAACATTCAGGAATTTTAAAACCTCGTCTTCAGATTCTCTAACTACATGCTGTAAATTTGATAGTTGCTGGTTACACTTGCCATTTCCTAGTCTTTTCTGTTATCAGAGGTAATCTCAACAATGTTATAATCAAAGAAAACAGCTGTTTTAACAACAATATATTTTTAAAGACTTTTGATTCAAAATAAAACATGTAAATGAAAAATGTTTCCATATCACAAGCAATTAGCCACTGCATCGACAATAAAACAAAACGAAGTAAATAGAGACATGTAAGAAAAAGCTTTTAAACTACTTGATTCTGTAGTTTTTAACACAAGACATCACATTTGAAAAAAAATATGATCATGGCGAAATATCAAAACCAAACTATCATACTTTTGAGGAAGTACATGTACATGTGGCTGACCCGGATGTGACGTGTATGAACTAGGATAAATTATCAGCATGTATGACATAAAGAACGTTTGACAAAATTAAATAACTGTTTAATCTTGGTCTGGCGTCTATCTACCAATGTATACAGTTATGTAATGAGTACTTGCTGACATTATGGCTACAAATAGCAGTCTTGGCCCCTAATAACCTTTAAGAAATGTCGTTATGTTCTATGAAATTTAGAGCTTAATCTACATTTTGTTTGATTGCCCATGAAAGGAAAAAATACTTATTTGTGCACGAGTACAGTAACTGATTCACCATTGTGATGATCTGTCATCTCTTACTTTAAATGTGTAGTGAAAAAATAATATAATATTTAACAAAATGGATTAACAATGTAGTGCAATTTAGCAGACAACTCAGTGATAATTAAACAAATCAAGTTTGATGTACACTGCATACTGGTTTTATTAATGCGATGTGCTTTGATTTTCAATATCCATGTTATAAATGCCAAATCGTTGTTCTGTTTGACGAGGAACGAGGATTAAAGGGGAAAATGTAAATAATTGAAATTACAATATCATCCATTAAAAGCAAAATATTCTTTATTTTCGTAAGGCATTTTTATTGTATAAATATACTTTCCACTTTTTATGCCAGTTAAAGCTTTAAATCTAATTTTAACGCAGTTTTTATACTTGGCCTTATCCTAGTTTCGCTAAACCTGTTTTAATATTAAAATATTGGCAAAAGAAACAGTTTGCTCGTGTGAGATATTAAAAAACATAATTACCAACGTTGGACAGGAACTGTCGAGCACTTGCATGAGTCATCTCGCTGTCATTTGTAAACATGCGATAATACGCACCATCGGGAAAGTTTATGTTTCCACCATATGTGTTTATACACAGTAAATACAGCTTCTCATGAAGACCCTCGAGGTTTAACAGGTCTTTCATTATGCTGATATGTTGCTGTGAGCTTTCATTCGTTATAACACACAAAGTCTTATCTGTAGCTTCGACATTTGCTTTCAACTGTTTCAAATTCCGTATGTCAATGTCAGCAGGAGACGATTTACGCTCGCTGACTGGTAAGGTAAGGTATGATGCTGTGTCTAAATCGTCACACATACTTTCAGCCAGAGAGGTATCTTTACTACTGTGTAGCACTTGAATTACCTCTTTCGTTTCTGAAGCAAACACAAATTCAATAACAATGAAGATGTCGCTATAACACATACACTGGGCGATAACTTATAGCATGTGTCACGTATTTAAACAGTATTGTTACACAGATGTAAAATCATAAGATGTTTGGCCTCGTTCAAGATTGAGGCGGATGCGGTCAATGGCAAGGTCACCAGGACTTAAAATAGACAAGGCAGTTCAAAGGAATCAAAACTAAAATTTGTTTAAATGTATATGAATTTTAAGATAAAACCGTCGTGTTGTTGTACACTTTTCCGTATATACTTATTGGAAAATTAGCGAAAATGATAGTAGCGTTATTGACATGCTTAAAGGTTATTCATCAACGTCTGTATCTTAAAACCTTTAAATCGGCCCCAAACTTTGCCATATGTTTAGTATACAAAGTGAATTAACATGGCACAAAGAATAGCAAATGTATACGGCAAATAATATGTTATGGACACAGATGTAAAAATACAACAACAAAAAGCAAACATGAAAATCATTTATTTTACAAGAACCGGGAATCGAACACGGGACGTCTCGCACCACAATCTGATGCGTTACCTCTAGACCACCGAGACAAGGGAACGTATCGATTGAAGTCAAGTTATTTAACTCTTTAAACGAAATGAATCGAAAGATAAATAAACAAAGCCAAATTTGCGGGCCACATTGTTTTTCTGTAATATTTAAACATGCATGGATAACTGTATTTGTTAAAAAGTAATTTGTAAAACATTCTAGAACATTAAGGTTTTTTTTCATTTAATTGTATTAATGATGCTATGCCTGTATCTTTTAGGTCAGAACTGTTAACATCTTATAGTATAAACGCATTTAAGCAGTGAAACCTACTCCCGTAAATATGAGAAACTGCCAAATATAGTTATCCATGCATGAAACAATATTACAGAAACTAGAAACGTGTCTATAGGACACGGATGCCCCGCTAAATGTTTTTATAAAAGGCCCATAACTCCGTCAAAAATTAGTGGATTGTAACCCAAATTCGAACTCCACCTGTGTTTTGATATTATATATCAAAATGCCAAATATGAATGGCATCGATGCAATCTTTCAAAGGTTTTTGAGCGGACACAATTTTTTTGTACTATGTTTTTATAAAAGGCCCATAACTCTGTCAAAAATTAGTGTATTGTAACCCAAATCAAACTTGACCTGTGTTTTGATTTTATATATCAACATGCCAAATATGAATCAAATCGATGCAGTCTTTCAAAAGTTATTGAGCGGACACCAATGCTTGTACAATGTTTTATAAAAGGCCCATAAGTCCGTAAAAATTAGTGGATTGTAACCCAAATCGAACTTAAAATGTGTTTTGATATTATATATCAAAATGCCAAATATGAATCGAATCGATACAGTCTTTCAAAAGTTATTGAGCGGACACCAAGTTTTGATAACGGACTGACGGACGCACGGACGAACGCACGGACGAACGCACGGACAGGGGTAACACTTAATGCCCCTCCACCATTCTTCGAATGGAGGGGACATACAAATGAATTTGTTGAAAATGTGTGGCCCGCAAATTCGGCTTTAATCTCTTCAATTTATATTTGTTTATTTACGTTTCCACACATTGCGTCGAAACAGTTAAATAGCTTTACTACAATCGTTACTCTTAATTGACTCGGTGGCGCAGAGGTAACGCATCCGCCTTGGGTGCAAGACGTCCCGGGTTCAATTTCTGACTTCGGCAGAGGTTTTTATGCTTGATTTTGTGTTTTGTTGTTGTTGTGTTTTTTATTCTCTGTCAAAAACACATTATTTGTCACAAAATGTTGCAATTCTTTTTGCAATGTTAATTTATTTAGTATACTTAGCATATTGCCTGATTTGTGACCGATTCTTAGGGTATAAAATACAGAACTAGCCTCTTTAAGTAAATATCAAATGTGGAACATCATAAACGACTCAAATGCCGAGTTATTCTGTTTCCCAGTCAAAATAAAGTTCAGAACTCGGTGAAATATGCACTTTTTACGGACGCAGGACCCAGAAACTTAACTTTACAACACATGGGGCACATATTTTGTGAAAATACTGTTTTGCTTCAGCATCTTGCACTGACCTGGCAATTTTACAATGTACATGTATTGGAGATGTTTGAGAATGACCGGGGCAAATATTTTGAGTGCCTTGAAATAAATTCTCTTCGTACAAGGGTTAACTATATCACTTCATGTTTTCTAGGCACTTACCTCTAACATACACTATCTTATGTTTATCACAAATTCCTTTGAAAACATTGATGACATCGCTAGGACACCTTTGCAGAACATTATAAAACATGATATTTTTCTTCTTTCCTTTGGCCTCTGTAATATCAGCGTGTTCCGTAAACGTAAACCAAATCGTTGAGAATAGATTGTCATTTAATATATCTATATCAGCTGTTTTAAAAAATGTCCTCGGTAATTGGTCATCAGGCCACACTTTATCGATGTGTTTGTTCTTATAGAGATTGCTAAATTCTGGAATAAATACACACAAAACATCAACATGTGGCTATTCTGAAATAGTTATTGGTTTTGCATATATAAATGATTGAGAGATAATGTGCATATTGTATTCTTTAGTTAACATGACTTACATTTTTTGATATGATATTTTATTTTATTTTTACGACATTTGTATTGAAAACAGGATTATGAATGTCGCAATTATACAAGGGAAACCAAAGGCAAAGAAGCAGAGAATTTTTCGTGACATCACATGATATACATTTAACACAATATATGGACAAAACATTTTCAATAAAACAAATTAGTGCATCTGTTTTACTGAAATGAAACACATAACTGATCTTTGCAATAAAGAGCATTGAGCAAATAAACCAATACGCCATAAGGAGAAACATTAATGTATGTAAACACATTTTTTCATTTTTTTCAAATTCCAAAATTATTTCAAAGAATAGCAATGCCTGTGTTACTTTTCCTGGTTTTATGGTCACGTCAAATACACAAGTTTCAAGGACAAAATATAAAAGCAATAGGTATAATGCAATATTTATGCATGTTCTTAGTGGACTTGTGCGGCCCATAAACGAAAGTGAGTTTTGAAAGTGGATAACGCGGTATAGCAGGGGGTAATCTCAAATATTTTTATGTTGAGTGTTGTTGACGAAATCTTGAATATCGATATAATTAAAGGGGTACAAGTATATGTTTTATTGTCAAAATAGACTTGTGTGTGTTATAACAGAAAGGGAATAACAAGATAATTCAGGGAGGCCAAATTAATTCGTAATAGTTATCTTAGAATGCAGATAATATTGCATTCAATAGTTACGCTACATACATTGTCTAATTTGATTTTTGTGCCGGGATTACCTCAATATATGCACCTCGCCTTACGAATTGTATATACTGAAGCTATAAAGAAGGATTGCCATTGTGTACACTTGTGCCATTGCCATTGTGATACTTTGTGTTTTTAAACCTCGTCTTTACGTTTATTTTATTGAAATCATCTGACTGTTCGGTCATTAAAAGTAAATAATTTAGTTGAATATCTAAATTTAAAGTCTATAACCATTGGCTTTTACGCGTTAATAGACTTGACGTACTACTTTGGCATTTGGTTTACTGTATTGCAGTACCTCCTAAACAATAAATAGTCCATTGTATTGTTGTTGCGTGGTCTAAGGTTTTTTAATAACATAAATACTTAATGACGTTAGTTATACATAAGTAGCGAAAACGCACCAATATATGTGTTGTGATTGTTTGGTACCTAAGCGGTGTTGGTTTCATTTGAAGTCTGAACTTTTTGATACGTTCCGTTAGGCAATACTGCATTTTAGCGTGATGTTTATTTGATAGATAACTATTTTATTTCATAAATTTATCGTATTAACTAGTGCCACGTAGGACACTTTATTTTCCATTATGCCATGCAAAATGAATGTTCTATACATAGTTGCTACAAAGTTATGGACATTTTAAAAATGCACGCTTCAGTATTAGGTTTGACAGAATATTTCTGATATTGATACATTTTAGGTGGCAGCATTTACTTAGAGGGCCCAGAACCCTGTTTCCTTACGAAAGAAACTTTGTGGGCCTTTTTATATTAAGATTACACAAATATCATTATAGCATTCAACAAAACAAAAATCATAAGTGGTTTTGTAATATATTAAATATAAGTTTGTTCCTTTAATAAGTGTGCTCACGTTTATACTCAAACAGATACGCATGATGTGCATGTACATTTGTGCATGGAATTATCGAGCACATACTTAACTTTGGTGAACGGTTATATAGCCACGTTAAAGATGCTTATTGTTTGCTTCTGCTTATTAATAACAAAAATTCAGAAACAAAAAAGAAAACATTGGAATAAATAATATGTATTTAAATAATAAACATGTGTGTGCATATATATTTTGCGTATGACGCCTAGCGAGAATCCCCTTAAAACGCTGCTTAAAAAGTATATTTAATTTCTCAAGAACTGTTATTTCATTTTGCATGGCAATATAGACTAACGCGAGTATACTCGTTTAGACTGCGGCGGCTTGGGTAATATATTTGATATCCTAATATTTGCTTACTTTTGGCATTTTTTGTCCTATTTTCAAACTTTGAATGTACTTGTTTGCTCTATGTTGTAAATAATGTCGTTTCCAATTCAAATTCTGCCTCAAGCAGCTTTAAATAGTTTGTCGTTGAACAAATATTGAAAGACGGCGCAGATATGAGGCCAAGCAAACGGTATTGCTAGAGAATTATACCTTTTTAAGTCGCCTGAGATGTGTGCTTGGTGAAGAAGTAGGGTAGCCATTATAAAGAATGTATTGCTTTATATAATAGCAATTTCAACAATTATGATATTTAAAGTCAAGACCTAATTCATTATTATTTTTATGTTTATTTCAATTTTTGATTAATTTTCCGAATTCTTAGCAGAAGTTCAATTACAAAAAAAAACATTGACTAATTTGTTCGAATATCAAGACTATATAATATTATGTATTTGGAGAAAACCCCTCGATTTATTCCGCTATCCACTGTCCAATCTCACATCCCGTCTCTGTCCGCACAAGTCCATTATGACTTTTACTAAGTAATGTTTACATTTCAGTATTTTGCAATGATAATGCCTGTGTGTACCTGATTAAAATACTATGAGCAAGTTGAGTTCAACAATTAGGGTTGGGACAGGGCTGGTTAATGGAGTTGGGTCATGTCATCACCCATTTGAAGATGTAACCCTTAGTATTTGACAATCGTTTTGTGATATAATTAAAGCAAATGCGATGTTGAACAAATAAAGTTACTTTGAAAACATAACTCCATATAAATTTGAGCTGTAAAAATGTGCATATATACCCCGGACATGGTTTTGACCTTTTAAAATTAGAATGAGTAGGTCTCATGAGTAGGACGCAGGTTGATGGCTCAATCTAATATCAATGTTTACAAAACAAAGCGTTTCAGATGGTTAAAACTTACTTTAAAATAAATGTACTAGTACACTTCTATTATGACGTGTCTTTGAGTGAGAATCGTATCAATAAACTTTTTTAATGTAACTTGTTATATAGGTTCTGTTTCTAAATTATTCGCTGTCATTTTATTTTAAAATGCTCATTTCAACAAAGGCTGAGATAAATTTGTAGTAGCTTTAAGACAATCAAGTAGATAACATACTCATGCTACACATTCTTAAATGTCTTTATATTGCAATGACGTACATTTACATAGAGAAACTTTTACCATTAGTTTCAAAAATGTAAATGAATAGGACTGAGACCGAAACAAGAGGGCCCAGAGGGCCCTGGAACGCTCACCTGAGACAGAAGAGTTTTAAGTTCCCTTTTTCATTGCTTTAAGTACAACAGGCGACACCTGGGAGGTCTAAATCTGAAGTCCATAGTTTTAAAATTTAAAAGTAATGTTTGTAAAAGAATTTTCTAAGATTTGACCTGGCGACCTAGTTTTTGACCCGACATGACCCATATTCAAACTTGCCTAGATATTGTCAAAACAAACATTCTGACCAAGTTTCATCAAAATCGGGTCGCAAATGTGGCCTCTAGAGTGTAAACAAGAGTTTCCTAAGATTTGACCTGGTGACATAGTTTTTAAACCGACGGGACCCATATCTAAACTTGGCCTAGATATTGTCAATACAAACATTCCGACAAAGTTTCATCATATTCGGGTCGCAAATGTGGCCTCTAGAGTGTAAACAAGAATTTCCTAAGATTTGACCTGGTGACCTAGTTTTTAAACAAACGGGACCCATATCCAAATTTAGCCAAGATATTGTCAATACAAATATTCTGACCAAGTTTCATCAAAATTGGGTTGCAAATGTGACCTCTAGAGTGTAAACAAGAATTTCCTAAGATTTGACCTGGTGACCTAGTTCTTGACCAGACATGACATATTTTCGAACTTGGCCTAGATATTGTCAAAACAAACATTCTGACCAAGTTTCATCAAAATTGGGTCGCAAATCTGGCCTCAAGAGTGTAAACAAAAATTTCCTTAGATTTGACCTGGTGACCTAGTTTTTAAACAAACGGGACCCATATCCAAACTTGGCCAATATATTGTCAATACAAATATTCTGACCAAGTTTCATCAAAATTGGGTTGCAAATGTGACCTCTAGAGTGTAAACAAGAATTTCCTAAGATTTGACCTGGTGACCTAGTTTTTGACCAGACATGACATATTTTCAAAGTTTGCATAGATATTGTCAAAATAAACATTCTGACCAAGTTTCATTAAAATTGGGTCGCAAATCTGGCCTCTAGTGTGTAAACAAGAATTTCCTAAGATTTGACCTAGAGACCTAGTTTTTGACCTTACATTACATATTTCCAAACTAGGCCTAGATATTGTCAAATCAAACAATCTGACAAAGTTTCTTTAGCATCGCGTCGCAAATCTGGCCTCTAGAGTGTAAACAAGAATTTCCTAAGATTTGACCTGGTGACCTAGTTTTTGACCAGACTCACCCATTTTCGAACTTGGCCTAGATATTGTCAAAAAAAAAAATTCTGACCAAGTTTCATCAAAATTGGATCGCAAATCTGGCCTCTAGAGTGAATACAAGAATTTCCTAAGATTTGACCTGGTGACCTAGTTTTTAAACCGACGTGACCCTTATCCGCACTTGACCTAGATATTGTCAAGACAAACATTCTGACCGAGTTTCATCAAAATCGGGTCGCAAATGTGGCCTCTAGAGTGTAAACAAGAATTTCCTAAGATTTGACCTGGTGACCTAATTTTTGACTTGGCATGACATATTTTCGAACTTGGCCTAGATATTGTCAAAACAAACATTCTGACCAAGTTTCATTAAAATCGGGTTGCAAATCTGGCCTCTAGAGTGTAAACAAGAATTTCCTAAGATTTGACCTGGTGACCTAGTTTTTGATCTGACATGACCCATATTCGAACTTGGTCTAGATTTTGTGTAAACAAACAATCTGACCAAGTTTCATCAGAATCGGGTGGCAAATGTGGCCTCTAGAGTGTAAACAAGAATTTCCTAAGATTTGACCTAGTTTTTGATCCGACATGACTCATATTCGAACTTAACCTAGATATTGTCAAAACAAACATTCTGACAAAGTTTCATTAAAATTGGGTCGCAAATGTGGCCTCTAAAGTGTAAACAAGAATTTTCTAAGATTTGACCTGGTGACCTAGTTTTTCAAACGACGTGACCCATATTCAAACTTTTCCTAGATATTGTCAAAACAAACAATCTGACAAAATTTCATCAAAATTGGGTCGCAAATGTGGCGTCTAGAGTGTAAACAAGAATTTCCTAAGATTTGACCTGGTGACATAGTTGTTATTCCAAAATGACCCATATTCGAACTTGGCCTAGATATTGTCAAAACATACATTCTGACAAAGTTTCATCAAAATTGGGGTGCAAATGTGGCCCTTAGAATGTAAACAAGAAATTTCTAAGATTTGACTTGGTGACCTAGTTTTTGACCCGACATAACCCATATTCGAACTTGGCCTAGATATTGTCAAAACAAACATTCTGACAAAGTTTCATAAAAATCGTTTCACAAATGTGGTCTCTAGAGTGTAAACATCAAATGTTGACGCACGACGCACGACGGACGACGGACGACGACGGACGACGGACAACCACTGACCACAATAGCTCACCATTAGCACTTCGTGCTTAGGTGAGCTAAAAATGAAATGTAATGAAAGTCATCACACGATATTGGCGCTTAGTATTGAACTGGACTGTATAGTGTATTTGTTTTGTGCAAATATTTTTTTTAATTTTTATTGATTCAATTTGTATTGTCAACTTTGTAACATGTTTATTCATTTAATATACTTTCTTTTTAATCATATCTGATGAATTTGAACAGCCGTAATGGAAACAAAGGTTTACATGTACACCATGCATTATTTTTATGCATTTGATATTGGAATATATCAATCTACCTATCCAAATACGAAATGTTTCATTTAAATTATACAAGACAGACCAATGGAGCTTATATTAACGGTGTGGCTATATTAGAAAATCTATCTATTGAAAACTGTGTGTTTTATTTTGGTTTTTGACTAAGGCGTAGCTTGTGAAACAATAAACATGACTAAGGACAATTTACATATAGTTCTTATCATTTATAATCAAATTTACCAATGAAAAAATAGCGTGTATCAGAACAAACATTGTCTAAGACCCAGAAAAATTGTTTGTTTCCGCTAACGTCTCCAAAATATATTGGACTTGTTTACAGTACAACCATTAGCCAATCAAGAGAACGCTGCATCAAAGGTAGCAACTAGCAACACATCTTCATGTGTATGACAACACATAAATGTAAACTTAAAAAGTAGGTTAGGGCGTGAAACATGCATCAATGATACCGTACCACAAATAATATTTTTGCTCTAAAATTGTCGACAAACACCAAATACATGTAAAGGTTTAACAAAAAACTTTTTTACGCCTAATGTACCTTAACGGCATATATTCTTTTGTTAAATAAATTAGACTCTTGTCGTTAGGCATGGTCATTTGGTTGGCATATGTTTCTAACATTATAGCACTTTTTATATATTTTAAATAATATTTTATAATAACGGTTTCTCTCTTTGTTTCCTCCATTTTGCCGTCTAATACAGCCACTTATTCCTACGCATGTGTTGTTTTGTTTTGAATAGAAGTTAGTAGATCTAACACGGTTATGATGAAAATTTTTTGAAAAGCAGCATTTTGTTCCATGAAAACTATGATTTTACTCACGAAGAAAGTAATATAATAATTTCATGCTGCTCTAAGCTATATTTGAGTTTAAAATCAATGTTTCAATTTATTTGTAATGTTTTAATGGAAATTTACGTACTCTGTTTTATTGAAGCTGCTCTGCATTGGATATAAACAATGTCACACAAATTACGCCCCCAAGCACATGATGGGAACTCTTTTTTTAATGTAAATAACAGTCCATGATTCTAAAGGACAAAAACTTTCAGTAGATTTCTGTTGACAGCGATTTAGCAAGTAGTCTAAATGCATTTGTAGCATTATACAAAGAAGCTGACACTGGTATGAAACGTACATATCCTAAAAATAAAACATCAAAGACTAGTAATACACGTGAGCAACCTGACTGGTGAGATGAGGACTGTAGTAATGCGAAATATGAAAGAAACCGCAAATTACGACGCTTCCGTATCACAAATTCTAAACAGGATTTAGACTCTTATATCATGAGTAAAAACGTATTTAAAAATCGTAGCCGGGCGAAATGCTTAACGTTACAGAGAACCAAAAAGAAATCCCTACTGGATACTAGTAAAAGTCCACAACGCTTTTGGGAAAAAATTAAACGGGCTAAATGTAAAGAAGTCTGTAACAGTAGTATTATTTCTGCGGAGATCTGGCGAAATTATTTCAAATCCCTGTTTACGAACCTAAATGCGGATCAGGTGTATGAAAATATATTCAAATATGTAGAGGTGACTCGGGAAAATGACATTCTAGATGGTGAAATAACTGATGATGACATTTTGAACAGTTTAAAATCACTTCGTAATGGGCGTGCTGTATGTTCAGATGGGACATGCATCGAAATGTATAAGGCCACTATCCATATTACATTACAATACATCAAGGCGCTGTTTAATCATATACTGTCAACGGAAACGTTTCCTGCGATATGGTGCGAGAGTCTGATCACCTCAATCCACAAGAAAGGCTCGTATTCAGATGCTAATAAATATAGAGCTGTGTCAGTTGCAAATAGTCTTGGTAAAGTCTTTATGAAAATACTAAG
>Ga0224511_10001118_pt1 | contig 15349 bp, 8 predicted proteins | sample SF_May12_sed_USG_2_FD_169988 | JGI IMG/M metagenome (GOLD analysis project Ga0224511, IMG submission 169988) | Sediment microbial communities from San Francisco Bay, California, United States - SF_May12_sed_USGS_8_1 | ecosystem: Environmental > Aquatic > Marine > Sediment | place: USA...
GTGGTGGGTGGAGTGTTCTTTCTTTCAAACTCAATACCAGTTATCCCACCACTCCTTCATTTTACCATTGCAAAGAAAATGGTCTCCTGGATTTTTAAAAATTTTAGAAGTTTATCTCTTTGCCTATTGCAATTGAAATTCAATTTTTCTGTTCCTGTTCAAAACTGAGTTGCTGCTAGAATTATTTTACCATTGCAAAAAAATGGTCTTCTGATTATTTTTTTTAATTTTTTTTCACTTCTATTTCTATTAAAAAAAATTATGTTCAGGTTCAAAAACTGAGTGGCTGTTTGAATTGTTGTTACTGACAAAATGTTGGTTAAAAGCATTTTTCCTTCCTTCTTCAACTTCTAGATTGTACTACTTTTAATGTTTAATAAATTTCAACTTCGTGTAAAGTGCTGTATTTCAGTCAGTCATTTATAATAGTCTGAAATATTATAAACAGTACTGTAATATATATCCACTCTTTGCAATAAATTAAGCTGAAAGCAAACTAGTTAAATTAGATGTCATAATATAGACCTTGTAAATAAAAATGTGGGGAAAGGCCTTCATTTATGTACTGGGAAGAGATTTGTCATCAGTTACTATGTTGTACCATCTGGCCTGGCATGTTATATAATTCATAACGCTAATTTAGTAAATTTAGTTGTGTGTAACCGTGTAAATGATTCAAGTTGATATTTACAATAGAACGCAGTGCTCTTGTGCATAAATGCATGAAGGTGGTTGTTTACAAGTTCCATTACATTAAGGGCTTTTAGTTTAACAATCTATCATGCGCAAACTGTATTTCTGGTGTGCAAATAATTGCATTATACAATTTAAGTCATTCAACTTTAATATACACAAGATAATGTGCAGCCAATTAAAAACTGTCTAGACAAATATTTATCAATTTAAATGAAGAAGTCCAAGTTTTAAAGTATGTTAAGCTTTCTGTTTTATCTTGCCAGGTGCAAATACTGGTAATGATCAAATCTTAAACTAATGCTCGAATTCAAACTATACAACCAGCAATGATTTCTACTCAATAATAATATCCAGCGTGAGCGGAATCAATTTTATTACAGTTTTATTACCTATAAAAAGGACACAAGCAGGCCTCAGATGGTGATGAGGGTCCCGATAAAGAACATCCATTCAATGATAAGCCAACCATATCATCATAATCCATGTTCAATCTCAATAAAACGGGTCTTATCCGTACATTGAGGAATCCCTCTCAATCCCTCTTCAACCTACCCATCTAGGTTTTCTTGCCGATAGTATATAAGTTCTGTAAATGATTATTAGAGAGGAAAACAAAGTTATATACTTTGCTTAGATTTTAGGCATCATAGATCTTAAAAGCTTTATCTGTCAGGTAAATGGTTGTAAGTTTGTTGTTTCTCGGTTTTCATTTTCTGATCGAGAGAAGACCGAAGTCACGTTGTTGCAAATAGTTTTCTCAGGATTCAATATTTCTTTTAAAAACAAGAGGTTGTTAGCAAATACCATTCACAGAAATCCACACATAAGTATAAAAGCAGACGGGCAGCAAGGTTTTTCTAGGACTTAATCAGACAGTGATTGTATGTCATTAGAGGTGCTGATAAGACTAGGGGGCCTGTGGAAGTCATCAGCCGTGTACCAGGGTAGGCTTGGGTTGCAGGGATGGTCGGCAGCTACCGACATTGACTCGGGGTATCTGATGGCGCTGGTACACCGGTACATGCCGGAACAAACACCAACAACCTTTACAGCTTGTCATGAATCCATGAATCAGAAACAGAATCATTATCCACACTCTCAAAGCCTTTCTCATTGGAGAGATTGAATTTTCATTTCCTTCACTTGAATATTTATTCTTTTTTCATTCTGGTCTTTAGAAATGCTTAGAATCTTGTAATGATAAAACAATTAAGTTTTTGTCCTATTGAACTGTTAAAGGTGTGAGGATTTGCAGGGTTTATAGATCAACTGTGCACAAAATTCCCTTTTCAAGCAGTTATTGGTCCTTGGAAAGTGAATTTAAACTAGAACAGGATTGGCAAAACAAAATTAATGCAGTATTGACCTGCAGGATATATTCTAGTAAATGACATGACTTTGCTCCTAATATCAGACTTGGCAGCATTTACTATGGAAAACAATTAAATTCAAAAGAAATTTGGTTTATTTTGCTTATTAGTTATGCATTTCTACGCAAAAAAAGAGGAAAGAATTCAAGTAATTCCAAGTAACCCATGTTTTCTTCTCTGTTTCAGCCGGCTACTCTCCAGATAGGAGGTCCTGGAGGTAACCATGGCAACATGGGGGTGGGGCCAGGCATGGCTGGACCAATGGGAATGCAGGACATGGGCACGCCCCAGAAGGACATGAAGTACAACATGGGCATGGGCAATATGATGGTAATACTTGTTTGTCGTGATATATAGTATTTTATGTAATATAAAGTCTTTTACGTCTTTGTGTAAACCTGGCTGTGTTAAAATGTGGCATATTACCACTTCCATTGGTTGAGGCATTGAATTCATATAACGCCTTAAAAACTTGCTGTCCAGAAAAATATAAAGTATTGTTATATGCATAGTTTTGCTGGAAATATATTGTCATCTATGGATAAAAACTCTCAATCAAAACTTCACCATTTTCTTTGACGAAGGCTTAAAAAATATAGAGCTGAAAATCTGACTGCTGAATTGTTATCTAAAGTTAAAAAATCCTACAAATATAATTGACCATTAACTAAGTTTTAAAATGGTAAAGTCAGTGTTTTATTTAACAATCCGGATCAATATTCATGATATGTAATAAAAGTGTTCACATGTATGTTTCTTGACCTGTTTTTGTAAGCTCTGTGATAATAATGCTCACTTCCATTTAGAACCTGTTTTTCCTGCCTGCAAAATCTCTCACAGTGGCCGAAACAAAACGAAGCCTGTAAATTGTGGAGTCCATAAAATGCAATAAATGCAATAAAAATATTTCAACTTATGCCTTTACAGACCGTTTTATGATACTTCTTAGATGAGGTATTACACTCAAACAAAAGATAAAACATATTTATGACTGTGTGTCCCGGCTCAGTTTTTGATTCTAAAACGTTGTCTAATATTATGGCTTTTGCAATGTTTGTTATATTTTTATATTTTATTGTTTTTAAAAGATAACAAAATAAATCTGTACAAGACTATAATCTATTTTAGTATTAAATCAGTCAACAGCTAAATACATAAGATTCATTGATAGAAAACGATTGCATTTTGTGTAAATAATGTAAAAAATAAATGTGTCAAAAATATGGGGGAAGTCGATAAGCATTAGTTTGATGTTAAAAAAATGTTTTGAAAAAAAGAAGGAAGTTTTGAAATCAATTTTCATTGTGGCGCACATGTGTTTTGTTGAAAATTTTATTCAAATATTTTGTATTCAAAAAGAATAAGGGATTGCGGATTAATACATTAATATTCTTAACAATAGAATCCTTGACAGCTTAATGCAAGACTATTTGGGGAAAAAATGTCTTTGCTTAAACAAATATCTGTGTTAATCCCTGTATAATTCATGGTACATTGAACCACAGAGTCAATATAAAATATAAAGTCTTTATTCTGAAGAAATCAGTAGGGTTTAACCCAAACTATTGAATAGGTATGTTTTTACAATAATGATTGAAATAGGGCTTATGCTTGAATGCCTAAAAGTTGTGTGTCAATATTATCTAGACGTAGATTGTCGTGAGCACTCGTAAAGTACTGAGCGGCATTTTTTGTTGACAGAGGGGAGGTTATTCCTGGTGCATGGATCATTTACGATGAATGGTTTTGATCTTGAGTATTGATAGTATTGTTGTGTAAGGCGGAGCAACGGTTGAACTCTGTGCCGCGCACAGATAATCTGCAATTGGAATCAATCCGCGTAAAAAAGTCATTGATATTTTGCAAATTTGTACGCGCTGCACTGTGCTTGAATGGTTGTAATTGTAATTCTGACTCTTACATTCTTGTATCCAATTTGTTGTCATACATTTTGGCAGCTCAGATATAAGCAAAAATTGGCTACATTGAATGCCTGAGGCTTTGTTCGATAAATGAGTAAACTTCAATTTTTAATAGATAGGTAATCTGTCAAAAAAGGCTCCGACTACAATTTTGATCAATTTAGATCGGTAGTGTATTAAGCGGCTACGTGATTGAGAACATTCGTAGGAGTCTCATTGTCTGTGTCGTAATGAAACACAGAAAACATCCCGTCTTACAACATGGACTTTTATGATTACTCACTAAAACATAAGTCATGTATACCACTCCCAATTAGTTCACTGGTACAAAGTACAGAAACTGGTCTCTCTTTGCATTAAAACATTACATTCCAATGTTTTTTTATATGTTTCAATTCTTTGTTAATTAATTGACCGAAAGACATGAGAATGTTGGTAACAACATGCTTATAAACAGAAGCAATTTTATAACAACTTTAATGTGAAATATAAAAAAAGTTAAATTTAGTAAATGTATACAAAGATATGAAGAATGATGATGAATTTAGTTTTTAGTATAAAATATGTAACATTAACTGCAAAAGAAAGTAATTCATCAAAATCAGAAATACAGCAATCATGTATTATCTTTTGTCGTTCGGTCGCAGGTTTTCAAATTGACATTGCATGTAAGTTTAAGGGTTTTGACAACGAAAATGTGGGATGGTTTAGAATTTAGAAACTCAAAACATGTCAAGCCAGCACTCTACCAACCATGGCATGCACCGCTGGATACCGTAGTTCGGAAATGAACAATGATTACCTTTGTGAAAGGGTCTGATGAATAAGGAGTTGACATTTGAAACCTATTAACCCCTACATTATATTCATAAGAACAAGTGGTCTTGTTAAAACCCAATTAAAATTTTTAGTTTTCAACCATTTATTGTCACTTTCATTAATGAAACATCAACAAAAATGCCGGTATTATGAGAAATAGTTCACATATTTTGGAGGATTTTTAAATTTTAAGGGTTGTACAATTACTCATAATTTTGTCCTTGGTAATTATATTTCATTGTGTGTCAAAATATCCATGTACGCGTATGCCACCCTGAATAAGACTTCCTAGATGAAAATTGAAAATCTGAACAGTACATGTATTTAAAGAGCTAAAGAATAGATCTAGTTATGGGAAGGTAACTATGTTTCATGTAATCAGCATTCATTTGTCCTAGTATACGACCCTGAATAAGACAGTCCTAGATGAAATAAATGCATTTCCTTATTTTCAGATATAATAATTTCTCTATTCTGTGTCTTGTACTTGATTAAAACTTGTTTGTGCATTATAATCGATTTAAACTATTTTGTGGGTTACACTTGATTAAAATAATGTTGATATGCATTGAGATACCTGTTCAGAATCAGATATAATTTTGATACAAAGCTTACCTATTGATTGAACAGGCCACCTGACTCTAAGTTGAGGGTTAGGTGTTGTTGGTTTTGGCGAGCCAGATGCCTCGCTGTGGCTGTAGGTACCAGGATAGATGGGGATGATCGCAGGAGAGATGGGGATGATCGTGTTGCTGGCTTATTAATGGACCGAGACACAGTTGTACAAACATGCGGGGGTCCGGGGCCCTGATTTCTGGTCTGTTTCCTGCAGCAAATGCTGATTTTAGCTCCCTGTGTCAAACAACAAATCCTGAAATAGATTCGTAATTTTGGCTTAATAATGAAGCTAATCACTTTGTTTTTGAGATAATCTCTAAGTTTTAATCGGTAATTTCAGAGGGGAAATGTTCCACTGTTTTGCATGGATTTTACTTGAAAATCATAACTGCAGTTGTAGTCATTAGTTGAAGCTCGTTTTAGTTAATAAGCCTAAGGGTATTCTCTTTAACCATCAACATTATGGCAGTAAATATCTGAAGTCTTGTTTATCTGTAGAAAAAAGTAATCTATCAAGGCTGTACCAACAAGCAAGCGCCAAGTCTAGTTCAGATGACTCTCACATCAGACTCATGTGAGGAAGCAGTCATTGCTTGAAGGAGCAAGTTAAGCCAGGAATTCTGGTTATGTGTAATGGCCATCATGATACAACCTTATCTGTGGTTGAAATGGTCTAAAATATATAAAAAACACAAATAAACAAAAATAATGCATGCAATGGTCACTAGAAATGATGCCAGCAACAAGGCTTCTATTAGTAAAATACTACATAATTATTATTCAATGATCATCACACAAGCTTCCTCTGTGGAGTGTACAAGTGTATTATTGAATGAAGCTCTGGGCAAGTGGTCCTCAGCTGGCCTCCCAGCAGGCAGCGGTGGCAGGAAATGCAGCAGCTGGCTGGCAGCGTGCTGGTTGGGAGGATGTGAGCGGACACCTCTCCTCCACCGCCCCTCCAGGCCCATTGAGGCTGTTATGATGCTGAAGAGCTCACTTCCCTGGCTGCCTGATGATGGTGCTATACTGTGAAATACAGAATTGTCACGGGGTTCTAAATTTTGCACTTTCTTCTACAAAATGTTATTGCGCAGATCTATCAGCCTTAAAGCCACATGAATACCAGACCTCAATTTTCTTTTCTGAACAATTTATTGTATACATTAAGAAATCAGTTAATTTCAGACTGTCATATCAATACAAAACATATGTATGTTTGTTAGACAAATTGTCCTTCACGAAAATGTCCTATTTCACAGTAAGTCGGCCCAAAGAGGTCAAAGGGCTCGAGGCAGGGGTCAAGTGCTGGCCCAGCCTTCCATGTGTTGCGTGTGTGGGTACTGTAAGTGATGTTGGTACGATTGCGCAATCACTAATCTTATTGACAAAACAGCCGAAATGGCCATTAATGAAAAGTCTCTAATGAATGATCGTGTTACTGGTGTTTGCTGCTTGGTTTGTGGGACTGATTTAAAGTAAATAAGTGGTGTAATAGACACACTGGTGCGCTATGTGTGATTTGGGTCCTCAAGACCTTGAACTATATACAATCATCCCTTACTATGACTATTTCGTGGCCTTTGATTGACTGTAACTGGAATACTTGTTTTTCAGACATTTTTTACATTTTTCATCTGTTTAATTTTTTGGCGGCATTAAGTTTGGTGCCTTATGTAGGATTTGGGTCCTCGAGACCTTAAACTGTATATAATCATCCCTTACTATGACTATTTTGTGTCTTCTGATTGACTCTATAACTACAATGCTTGGCTTCGGAAATTCATTACATATTTCATCTGTTTGATTTTTTGGCGGCATTAAGTTTGTTAGCGGCATTAAGTTGGTTAGTGTACATGGTTTGATAAGTGAAGTTCCTGATTCAAACTGACAGCTCATGTTGAGTAAAATATGAATATGTTAAAACTTGATGTAAAGGTTTCGCATGTAAGTAAAAAAACTTCTTTGTTCAGCGAGAGTGTATAAAAATTCCTGCCTTTCACTCAAGTATGGTAAGCTAATGTATAATATCCATTACTTTGTGTTAATGTGAGGAGACCTATTCTGGCTTGTCATATTTGTATAAATTATAAAAGCGGCTAACTGGTCTTTATGTCACATGTCTGTATTTTAACACACTTTTAACAGACAGACAAATTCGCCTAATGTTTATCTTGATTATACACAATTTCTGTTTTTGTAATTTTGTTTGGTGGATATGATATTTAAATTATAATATAATATATGTTTTGCTATGCTGGTGACATTTGCTAGATTTTATTAATTGACAATAGTTCTTGTTAACATTAAAATCGGACATCCGCACTTCAGTTAACTGTTATATTACGATAATGAAATTGTTGTTGTTAGAAATTCATCGCCTTCTAATACAGTCATATTAAGATAATGAAATTGTTCATATATTTATGAAGTTGACAATTCTCGGTCTTGGGTCATCAATAAAGTATGACATTATTACGGTAATGAATTTTTTCCCGATTTACATTTCGAGTGCTGCTTTCCTGTGCAGTATTGAATAAACAAGAAAGCGTAAACTGCAATCTAGAAAATGCTCAAATATAATGTGAAATCAATTTCTATCGATGTTGGGACCGTGAAATAATTCTATCCAGTAAGTGACAGTTTTACTTGGCGCACATAGATAGAATCATGATAGATGGGACCAGGCTTCGTGTGATTGCCTCGTGCATCCATGTGAGCGATAGAGTCGGTGAAAATAGAACAAACTTTGGAAAAAAAATCAGCTATTTACTGCCTCATATGTCCACCACATGCAATTTAATGTACGTGCAGTCTGTTTTATGGGTTAAAATGGTAAAATTGAATCTCGAAAATTGAAAATTTTAATTTAATTGAAGACTGCTCAAATGGTCCCCCAAACTGTGTGTTGTGTGATTCCAGCATGCATTCATGAATAATTAAGGCTACAATGGTTGGGAAGTCACTGCGTATGCTGTAAAAATCACTGCGTATTCTGTAGATTAGCTCTAGGTACGGTTATCAATGGCTTTTCTATATGAAGTAAAGCAATTCTACGCAATTGTACTAACTCAGTATACTTCTTTAATGTGACTCTTTTTTTTGAAGTATTGTTCTGAACCATTAAATTGTTGCTTTCTGGCTTCTAATTTCTCTATGGCAAAATAATTATTGACCTTATGTCAATATGACTCATATTCTGATTTGACCCAATTTTTCAATTTTTAAAATAATTGTCTGTGTGACAAAATTTTGTATTGATGTAAGAATATTAAATAATTTTGTTGTATAACACAAAATATATCTCAACATTTTTAGAGCTAAAATTTAAGTCAATAAATTTGTTATAAGGCAATCACGAAATCTAGAAAGCGAACATCAGTAATCAAGAATACGAAAATTGTAACTGTAAGAGATGTTAATAATGTGAATGTACCAGAAAACATTAGGTTATTTTGAGGAGAAATTGTCTAATTTGTTTTACAAGTTTTAAATGTCATCCTTTTATTGTGATGTTGTGTGTCAGCATGTTTTGAACACTCCATTATTGGTGACAAAATGTCAGACAAGATTGAGGGTACAGCCTAGGACATAGTTTTGTGACTTTTGTCCAAGAAAGGTTGAGGCTTCTCGCCTTGACGCTTCCACAATGGCTCAGAATTCTGCACACGGAAGAAAACGCATTACCTTGATTACTAGGGAATGAATTATTACTTTGCTTCTTGTGTCATTGCCTTGGAAATATAATTTATTATAATTATGTTATGGTTACAGAATACATTAATTATCAGAAGTGGGTGCTTACTAGAAAATATGTCTTCTTCTAGAAAATATTATTTGCTGGATATTATGATATTATTTGAGTTTGGTTTTCGACATTCATATTGAGATTGGGGTTTGACATTCTTGCTTGAGTTTGCAAGCAAAGATTTCAGCAACCAGTTGTTCAAATAAAATTGAAAATAATCAGAAGTGAATGCTTCTAGAAAATCTTTCTTGTTCTAGAAAATATTATTTGTTCTACATTCTTATTTAAGTTTGATGTTTGACATTCTTGCTCTAGTTTGCTAGTGAAGATTTCCCCAATCGTCTTTGTTTCTAATTCTTACATGCTGGTATAACTACAGGAAATGTTTAATCAGCTGTTAACGTTTGCACTGCTTGACATTTAACCAAAATAAAAACTCGGTGAAAAAGCTTTGTTTGAAAACAATTTATTATGTTACCGGTTAATGTTTTACTTAAAGTTGTATTACTTTTTCTCATCAAGCAGATATGTTTAAATGAATTTCCTAGATGCAGGGGCATATTCATTGTGGATACTGCTGCTATATTATGGTTTTACAGGCATATTGATGGGGCTAATAATAACCTTATGAGTTTTCAGGGAAAAAAAACATTGTTCTGAGCTGTGCAAGATCTTATTAGTACTAGCTGTTAGGTGCATGCAACATCTTAGATACAAAACAAATATGCTCTTAAGTTCTCATGCAATTGATTGAAACAAAATTTTCATTTTAAACATAGCCATGAATAACAACGAAATAGCATTAATCAATAGGTGAAAAATGCTTCGCTTTAGCCTGAAAATGTTCAATCAATCGACCCCTTTATAGGTGTATAGAAACCTTTGAATAGGTCTGGTGTTTTTAACAAGTGTAATTAATTAAATACAGCAAACCAGCCTGTTGAGTGGTGAACGAAAGTATTGAGCTGGAACCAAACTGTTGTTGAAACTTCGTAGGAATCGTTTTCTCCCAGTCGGACTGGCGGCGGCAAATCGAAGCCAGCAACATGTATACATCACCTTCTGTAATTAATTTCATAAATACCATATCAGCGGGGAAATCACAGGGTAGCTGAACTGTGACACACAGGTTGTAACTTCCTTTCATGGCAAATCTATGGGCTCAACAGAAAAATGGAGGGGAAAATAAATGTTTACTAGATTTAAACATAAATTGAATGAGTGTCATTATCCATATGTAAGTTAATGAACACTAATTGGCAAATCTATGGACACAATTGAAAAGTGGAGGAAAACAAAGATAAATATTTACTAGATTTAAGCATAAATTAAATGAGTTTAATCATCCATATGTAGTGGATGTAAATGAAAATGAAGGAAAAATTATAACTTTTTACTCGATTTAATCTTTATTGAAATAGTTTTTTCATCCATATGTAAGTGGATGAGCACTAATACATTCTTTGTTGCTTACACAATTGTATGTAAACTGTTACTGCCATAAATAAATGTGTTCATTAAATTTTAAAATAGAGCCACTCACTTGACTCTGTTTGACAAAGCTAACGAGGTATTTATCTGAAAGCAGTATTCTTTAGAACATTAGTACGATAATAAATCCACTGTTTTTAAAAGACCTGGAATCCTATGGCTAGCCGACCAGTTATTCAAATAGAAATGAAAATAGGAAAGCAGTAAGCTATCAGAAATAAAGAAGTGTATCATTCTTCATATATCATAGACAGACTATTTAAAAAATGGTAGTGTTTGCTTTACTGTTGGCTTACAAGATACTTTTACTGAAAGCATATATTTGTATTGAATTGTTGAATAGTTTAATGATTTCCAGTAAATTATCCCCTGGTTTTTGAATACCAAGAGATTTTCGCACTAGTTGGCCCCTTATTGAAATACTGATATAAATACAATCAGTTTTTGAATATGATGGAAATAAAGAATACCATTTTTCTTTGTATTGACCTACAGATTAAAGAAACCATTATGCTTTTTGCTGACTTGTCTAAAACAGGCACCAACGCCCACTTATACATGTGTGCGCACATATGCACAGATCACACACACACATGTATCTTCATCCTAAATTATTTTTTTTTACACACTTCATCCATTTGGTTGCTCACATTCATAATAATCAGACAGTTAATACGCCCTATGTTTGTCTCCAGATGCGCGACATGATGTACTCGCCGCAAGCCAAGAAAGGTCTCGAGTTCGGGGGCATGATGTCGCCGGGCTTCAAGCTCATGGGCGACTTTGACTCGGCCAGCGAGTGCGGCAGCGTGGTGAGCTCCAGCAGCCACCCGAACAAGCCCGAATCCAAGAAACACCCGTCACTGCCCAAAGAGGTATAATAAATATATTGTTTACTTTTCAATTCTTTCAGCAGTTTTTTTTTTCTAATTAATTTTGTTTTTCAGTACTTTAAACTTTTCCATACCATTTAATAGGTTGTTTTTACTGCTGTAAAGGTTTATGGGATGTCTGTCAGACAAAACTCAACTCTGTCATTGTCTGTATGGCTCTCTTTCTACATCTTGTATAATATTATTTTCTTGATGTTATGGATAAATCTGTCAAAAATAATGTTGTAGTACGCTTAAGGAAAGTTCATTAGAATGATTTATGAAATCAGTTAATTGTTGTGTAAGATTTCTCACCTATTAACAATTCTGTTTTGTTGACCTTCTATTCTCTTACATTTGCAACGTAACTGTGAAATACTTACAAGGGAGGTAAATTATGGTGAACATTTTTTAAGTCCTGCAAGAGTGGTCTTTCTTGCATTAGTCAGAATTGACTAAAATATGTTAAATAAACTTAAAAAATAACCCTATTTTCGCCTGTTTCTCCTAGGCGGTGGCTATCATGTTGGACTGGCTTCGTCAACACAAGGACAACCCCTACCCGAACGACGACGAGAAGGCCATGCTCATCAAACAGACCGGGCTCACCATCAACCAGATCAACTACTGGTTCACCAACGCCCGCCGCAGGATCCTTCCCAAGTGGGCGCAGCAGTGCAAGACGTAGCAGGATCCTTCCCAAGTGGGCGCAGCAGTGCAAGACGTAGCAGGATCCTTCCCAAGTGGGCACAACAGTGCAAGACGTAGCAGGATCCTTCCCAAGTGGTCGCAATAGTGCAAGACGTATCGGAGGGCTTTACACTACTAACACAAGAGCAGTATGCTAAAACCTATGGCAAAATAATGCTGCTTTCCTCAGCAGTGCATAAACAATGCACTTTTACCCTGCCGATATAGAAACTCCTACCTAAGGCATTACAGGGCAGGTCGTATGAAGCCCATGGTGAAACAAAGCTGCTTTTATCTACATCAATGCAAAACAAAGCAGAGGGCGATATAGCATGGCGATTTAATGCTTCGCTCCTCAACCTTGCATCGTTCCTTAACCTTGCATTACTGAATGGACGGCTTATCTCATGGCCAAACAAATCTGCTTTTAGCATTTGAAGACCATTGTTGCAAATATATTTGTGTGTGATAAAGTAGTGCCTCTGGTGCCCATAATTTTTGCTGTTTGCTTGCACAAAAAAATGCCTTCCTCCCACCTATGTTGCTGACTGAAATCACTGCCAATACTGTTCAGTTGCACTACCCTCCAAAAAGTACATACACTATTTTCAAGGTCATGTTTAAAATATTTCAAGTTCATTTACCTCTGTCCGGGTACGGTGTGAATATGTGTCCCTTCAAAACTCACTGTAATTTTTGGCCACTTTGCTTTTCTTGTCGCTTTGTTGGTCCTAAGTTATGCAAGATATTTTACATAGTATTCTGTAATGTAATTTTCGAAAGCCAGAAAAAACTAACCAATTTTATTCATTTTTGGATATTGCAGTGATAGAAAAAGAAGTGTTACTTATCGGGGAGTAGTGTAATTTCATCATTAAATATTAAGGTTTAATTTCCTCCTATCTTCGTACATGACAATAGCAATATTGATATAATTCTATATCTTCCAATGAAAACCAGTGTGTATCCACCCCTGTCAAAATGTGTTGTGATTTATTTGCTTAAAGCATTTTTGTCATGTATTTTTATTAATACAAGCATTGCTCATTTTTTTGATTACAAGTTATGCATAAATCGTAAGATTAAGTCTTCATAATTATTAGTTTACATTAGAAAAGTTGACAGCAATAGCAACACAAAACTATGCCATGTAATGTGACCCCAAACTTACAATCGATAGAAATGAGTATAAATAGTGTGATTTCTGTTGTCAGCATCGTAGCGGACTTCACTTGGCCTGATGCCAAATGAGAGATGTGTAAAATAAATTATGTACCAAGTATTTATAATGTTGGAGAAAAACACCAATATTTATAATGGACTGTGATATAGTTAGACAGAGGAGATACTATACAAAGTATAACAGGTAGCAATGCGTTCCTAGCTTGCCTTTACTGGTGATTTAACTATCAAATGATGTATAGCATCGAAAACATATTTCATTGCATCAGTGTGATAAGTCAATAAATTGCATGTAAGTAAAGATGCATGTATTGCCCTCTGGCACCGATGTGATGTTTTGTCGGTTTTGTATTTAACAAAAGCTTGTTGGTGAAACAAAAATATGTGACTGTATTTGGTCGATTGTCAAATATTTCATGAGACAGATTCAACAGTTTTGTGTTGTTTTTGATTGACAGAGTTTCTATGGTTGTCGATTTTATATGCAAAGTTTTTATTTAAAACTATTTGGCAGTGTCTTGCATACTTTTGTTGTGTTACACTCTCATACACATTCATTCGTACAAATTGTTTTTAATATATAGATATGTTAACATGTACATATGTATATAGTTTTACACACAAAACTGATAGTGCTTTATTTAACTTTTTGTTTTGTGAAATCCTTGTGTGTCTTGTACGTACCAATCACACTGATACTGTTTTTGAGAAGCAACTGAACAAAAATACATGCAAATCATACAAACTTCTTTGGAACTTTTGTTTAGAGAATGATCTCAATTAACCTGAATAAACATATTTTAAATACTACTATTTACTGCTCCATAATAATTATAAGTTTTTAATATCATCATAAAATATTTTGTAAGATTTGATAATGCCAAAATGGTAAAAGTAAGACTATAAATATATACATGAAGGTTGTATTGATGTCTGTGCCTTCTATCTCTACATCTACATCCCCGTGCCTGTTCCCGAGTGTCGACCTTGACTTTCTGGCTCCCGAGTTAGTGTCGACCTTGACTTTCTGGCTCCCGAGTTAGTGTCGACCTTGACTTTCTGGCTCCCGAGTTAGTGTCGACCTTGACTTTCTGGCTCCCGAGTTAGTGTCGACCTTGACTTTTTGGCTAGACAGTGCCTTACACACAGTGACACCCCTTTTGTGACAACCTTCCATGGGGTCTTCTTGAGCTTGTGCCTTAATTTTGGAGTCTGAAATGTTCCAACACTGTGGAGTTTAATTGTCTAACTTTTAGATTAGATGGACTTTTTTATATCTCATATACAAATACTCGCTTACTGTACCCACAGTGTCTTGTAAATTCGAATTAAATTCTTCAAGATTTTTGTCAAAATTTCTGCAAGATATTTGTCGTAAATATTTAAAAATGATGTCCACTTTATGCTTTCATACTTCTCTTCACAATATATATCAACCTGCTGTTTATACTGCCTAGCTACTCATATTTTGCTCATTTCGGTCTCATATTCTAAAGTTATTTATCGCAAAATTTATATGCAATAAGTTGCTGTAAAATATTGCCTTATACTGCCTTAATGATAACAAAATATGGTTGTTTTATTTTATATGATGTATGTTGATAAACTTGTTTTCGTGAAACAAAATATCAGGCTTGTTAGAGTTTCAAAATTTATTTGAAAAATGATTGTTTTAAAAGTTTATTTTGTTAAAATATGTTTGCATTGACTGTAACCTTATGTTGTTCAGGTTTTTTACGTAATTTTTAGCTCACCTGAGCACGAAGTGCTCATGGTGAGCTATTGTGGTCAGTGGTTGTCCGTCGTCCGTCGTCGTGCGTCGTGCATCGTCCGTCGTCCGTCGTCCGTCAACGTTTGATGTTTACACTCTAGAGACCACATTTGTGACCTGATTTTGATGAAACTTGATCAGAATGTTTGTTTTAACATATCTAGGCTAAGTTC
>Ga0224511_10001119_pt1 | contig 15341 bp, 12 predicted proteins | sample SF_May12_sed_USG_2_FD_169988 | JGI IMG/M metagenome (GOLD analysis project Ga0224511, IMG submission 169988) | Sediment microbial communities from San Francisco Bay, California, United States - SF_May12_sed_USGS_8_1 | ecosystem: Environmental > Aquatic > Marine > Sediment | place: USA...
TTGCTTAAGATATATCTTATCAGACCTGACATTACATTTTAGCCATTGTTTCTCAGCATCATGTACATCCTTAAATAGCAATGTAAGATTAACATTCCAGCAGGTATTTGATGACCTATTTCATTTAATAAAGATGCTAGATCTGTATCTTTTAGGTCAGACTTGTTTACATCTTACATTTAAACCATATTTAAGCAGCGAAACCTACTCCCGTAAATATGAGAAACTGCCAAATATAGTTGTTCGTGCATGTTAAATATTACAGAAATAATGTATTTGTTGAACATGTCTGGCCCGCAAATTTGGCTTTGTTTGTTTACGTTTCGACCCATTGCGTCGAAACAGTTAAATGGCTTGACTACAATCCGTATTCTCAGTTGACTCGGTGGTGCAGTGGTAACGCATCCGCTTTGGGTACAAGAGGTCCCGGGTTCAATCCCCGGCTCCGTCAAGGGTTTTTATGTTTGATTTTTTGTATTGTTGTTGTGTTTTTACTTTTTTGTCCAAAACACAGTATTTATCGCAAAATATTGCAATTCCTTTTACAATGTCAATTTATTTAGAATATTCAACGTCTTGCAACATTTGTGACCGATTATAAAGGTAAAAAGATACAGTCCTAGCATCTTTAACATATTTGCTATCAATATGAACAGTTTTATATGAAAGCTTATCATACATTTCACTTGTTACAAGATTACACCACCCGTTGTAAGCTATATCAATATCAGACTACGTTCTTCATTCCCTGTGTCAGCTGGATGACTTATGCATTGGTTTCTGTAATTGTACCATTGTCCATCAGAAAGTTTTTTGGTATGGTCTTATAATCAAATTTATCAAAGCTGGGCTCAGGGTTAAGGTAAACACTTTTGTGAGAGTGCAGTTTGGTACCAATATTCACCTTCCAACATATAACAGAATGGTCTGGTATATTTTTGGATATACATGTTCCAATACCAAATACATCCAACATATCAGCTACATGAACAGTATCAAAGTCAGTACAATGTTGCAAATTGTCATGGCTTACAAGGCAATAGTCTACTACAGAATGACCTTTCGTAGAAATTGAAGTAAAATCATTACAAATGTAATTTCCGCCATTTAACATGCACATATTGCAATCTATTAGAAACTGTATTAAGCGATCACCATAGGCATTGGACTTGTAGTCTACAACTTGTCTCATGGGGATACAGTCTACACCAGAAATGAAATCCTCACTATCACCACAGCGACTGTTGAGGTCACCACATATAAATACTACACCATCATTCTGGTATGCATATACATTTTGCAACAAGTTTTCATAAAAAGCTTTAGCATCAGAGTAACGAGATGAGTATTCAACCGTACGCCTTAATAGCAAGAGTCCATATATTTAAATTACATTATTTACTGGTCGGCAAAATCAAACAATTAATTATGTTATCACACCCGTGTCTGCTTGTGTAACCTGTAGTATACAGTTTATGTCCTTGAAATAGCGACCTCATAATAATCATCATTTAGTGTAAACTTATTTATTTTAGGTCGATTGCGAAGCAAGTTATCCCAACTTATATTAATCACTCTCTACCGCTCATTCCAGATGGAATCCATCTAATGTTTTGAACGAGGTTTGTGAGGAGAGAGAAGCCAGACCTATCCTTATATGCTGATTGCAAAACAAGGAAGAATCTGGTACCACTTTTATAACGTCGTTGGTATGCAGCGGTCGGATATCGAACCCACGACCTCCCGCTTTCTGGGCGAACGCTCAAATCGCTGAGCGACCGATGCTGTCGTCATTTGATTATGTCAAGATTTACGAATGCTTCGCCTTCAAAGGTTTAGCGGGGGCGTCAGTGGTGTGGCATCATTCATAACTACAGCTTCACAAAACCCGAGGCTGCTGTTATCTCGTGCAGGCTATGCTTCCTGGGGGCTTTAACTTTCATCAGTTTAATTTTACTTACTACAGCTGGTGTTTAGTGCCTGTGTGGCGGCTGTAAAAAGTCGCCCCGTACTACACCATGTGTAGTTATATTTGTCTGGTCTTTAGGGATCATGGAGTGTACATGTATGTTGTTTACGTTGGATGATGGAGTTCCGCTCATGCGCTAGGGAGTGTCAGTGGTGTGGCGTCATTCATTACTACTAATGAACAGCTTCAATAAAACCATGGGTGCTGTTTTCTCGTGCTGGCTATGATTCCTGAGGGTTTTCCCTTTCATCAGTTTAATTTAACTGACTACAATTGGTATTTACTGCCTTTGTGGCGGCTGTAAAATGTCGCCCCGTAATACATCATTGTGTAGTTATATTTTGATTGCGTTCAGGGATCATGGAGTGTACATGTATGTTGTACGTTTGAAAATGGAGTTCCGCTCATGCGCTAGGGGGCGATGCTTTCTGGGGGGTTTTCCCTTTCATCAGTTTAATTGGTATTCCATTCAAAAAATGTGTTTGGGTTCTATTTTAAGTAAGAAAATCCCAGTATGGCCTCATCGAGGTTGAAGAGTATTTAATTGCAGCATGCTAGTTCATTGGAAGAACATTAGTCACCCCTGCTTCATGCATATTTATGAAAATGAGATTTTGCCAGTCAAATTGCCTCTGCTACGTATGGAGTGTAATTGAAGAAATTACTGTGGTTGCCGACGATGTGCCAAGCAGAGACTTGCAATGTACTCTGTATATTGTGTATATGAGATACATGTACTAATTTAATTTAATAAACAATGTATAATCAGATGTTATGTTATGTTATGTTATGTTATGTTATGTTATGTTATGTTATGTTATGTTATGTTATGTTATGTTTTGAGTGCAAAGTACAAAACACACAGGATAGATATACAACTGCACTATTAAAAGCCAACCCAAAAGATTAACAAACAAACAAATATCCGTTTTGCACAAAGGATTCGCCTTCGTTGCATTTAATATCAGTTGATCTGTTTTTATTTAAACAAGGAGTGCAAGCAGACGGCAAAGCAACCCATGAAATACCACAATAACAGCGTCCATTGTCGATACTCACTCGACCGTGTTAGCGTACGGCAAGTCTTTCATTTAAAGGAGTCGTGTTACCTCATATATATTCCCGTTGACAGTTAAGCATTTCAGAACTCGACACCACTCTTTGAATAAATGCAGGATGTGTCCTTACATTAGTTTAGAATACCATGAATACATTTTCCTCATGTTGCGGTCTCTCTATGGTTTCATTGGTTGTATACAGACGCACTAGCAGCAGAACTGAGTATCATGTATTGTAATGTAAGTGTATAATATGCAGGATAAACTGATGAAAGGGAAAGCCCCCAGGAAGCATAGCCTGCATGAGAAAACAGAAGTTTGTGCATCCAGGTTAAAAGAGGTAAATGCAACATGATACTCTACATAGCTGAACAGCAATCACAATGGATTTCACGCGGGCCAGCAGAACTCTAAATATAATAAACTTAAACTGATGAAAGGGTAACACACCAGGACGCATTGCCTGCATGGGAAAAATGACATTATACATACGAGGGGTGTTAGGTAAATTCCCGGACTGGTTTTGTATAAACAAACTGGTTACATTTATTTCTTAGACAAACTTACAATTTGTAGAAAACATGTTCTGCTATGATTACAGCAATGAAAAAATATTTCTTTTCATTAACTTTTTCGATTTTTTGTTTCCATGGTAACTCCATCCTGCGGCGTAACATCGGTAAAATCCATTAAAAAAACGTCGCGGGCAGCAATACTTAGGTTCAATCTTTTACCATGCATCATTTAAAAAAGCAAAGCGAACATATTAGAATAACTTAATACTCAAACTTTGGATAACATTTGACATTCAAGAAATAATCCTAAAATATAAATTATGTTACATTAGTTATATAAGAAGACTTTTAGCTCCTTACAATAGAATTGTGTTATTCCGACTGCCTGTCAGCCAGTCAAATCCAGTGGATATTAACATGATGTAAAAATTATACAGCAACAAAATACTAGGGATATTTGAAATACACATGAAAAACAGTGCACGAACTATGTTGTTTACAAAAATGTGTTAGTCCTAATAATTTTAATTCAAATGCACACAGTAACGTTTTTATTCAGACACATTTTTCATTTGTGACGTTATTTGGGACAAAAAATGCCCCGGTATGTGAACAGCATTAGTAAAAGTATCCTTATTATATTTCACAACAGTTGTAAAATGGTCATTAAAGCATATAAGTTAAGAGGTATTTAAAATCAAATAACATGAATATGTACAGTTATTCAAGGCATTCCGAAACACTAGGAGTTCCGGGTCAGTCGACGGAATTTGTTGAAAAAATATTAAGCAGTCTATGCATTTTGTTCATTTGACCTGTGTTCTTTAAACATCAACACTTTTGAAGTTTGTGACTGATTTTTGTAAAGCTCTGTGCTGGTTGATTACAGGGAACAAGTCTTTTTATTACCACAAGTGAAAAACGTTACCTTTACTGCACTTGTATAAAAACTGCATCGCGGTATTTTGCGATCATTATCATGGTAATATGCAGGTAAAGCGAGACTTTCTTGGTGGTAATTTAATGCTGCACATATCGACAACATTTTGCATTCACAGCAACACCATTTTTGCCAATTTGTTGCAGAAAAAACGTATAATAACAAACACATGTGTGCTAAGGAATTCCGGGTCAATAGCCAATTGACACATTTTGAAGAGGGGGCATCTCTTAAAGCATAATCAAATCCAACTTAACCACTGATATTGTGATTTGTGCCTGATTTTCAATGGAGAATTGATCCATAAACATTGTTTGACTGGCATTATTTTTATTAAAGCGCGCATGGTATGTCCACAGAAAATAAACTTCAACTGGTATTGTTTGATGTTACTGACCTACCCACAGAGAATGTATCAAAAGAACTGGCCACTTGCTTCAGAGAGGTTCTTGATAATGGTTGGACTATTCATGCAGAATATTATGGCGAACCAGCCCCTAGCCACTCACCTTGGCCTTAGCAACACGAAGTTGGCGTTGGTGTCATTCTTCCATGCGGTTACAAAATTAGACATTTGTCATCAACATATGACCAGAAGCTCAGTCTGTTTGGACACACTGTTTCTTAATCGAAAGCAGAAAGTGTCTCAAGACCAATGTCACATAAATAAGATAAGCATGACTGTGTATTTTTGTTTTAATGTGTATCAGTCTAGATTCTAGTCATGATCCTTTTTGCGTTTTTCATTTCAGATATTCAGTAAAAGACTTCGTTATTTTATTGTCATTTTATTAGAATGTTGACATCACAGTTTATTCTTGACCCCATATGACATAATATTATACGCTGTTGTTTTTGTTTGTTTGTTCTGCTGTGAAATATAAGTGATTATGCCTTAGTTTTACAAGTTGGCTGTCATTTTGACAGTTCAAAATGATGCTCTTAAAATGAGAACGCAATGCTGCTGCATATAGTTAACATGCAAAACATTGCAAAGATACGTGTCTTTAAAAATCTGTAAAGCTTTGTTTTATTGGAATCATTATTACAATTGTGTCAGACGATTTGTCGTTAGTGACCCGGAACTACCTGACAGTCTGTATTTTTCAACAATTTTTCAGTTCATGTTAAAATAATATATATATAAAGCCTTGTGAAGTTGTTTTACATAAGCGTCTTAAAACAAATGTCTATCTAATTTACACACACTATATACTTTATATTTACCTCAAATAATCCGAGCACGAAGGCTACAACCAGAAACATTTCCAAACCCGTCATGTTTCCATGTCCGTCCTACAGCTCTATGCGATCTACCCAACTAGCCGCTTTCTTGTGGTCTGCCTACCAGGAAGAGATTTTTGAAATTCAATCTGTTTTGTAAAAACTTCACGACTCGCTTGGGGGAATATTTGTCTCCAAGTTTAAGAGTTTAGTTTTTGAGAAACAAAATGTGGTTCCCCGTAGTTATTGCATAAAAGTCGGTTAACTTTAATTGTTGTTCAGATCATGTCCAGTCTTACATCGTGAGCAGAAAAAAATGAGCTTAACTTGTAGCATAAAACGTGGTTAATTTTACCCGCTGTAAGGACATAACCAACTTTTACGGTTGTTTATAACGTAACCAGCAGTGTTTGTTGTTAAGAATGGCCAGCACTTCTTGCTGCATAACCATTTAAATATAAATTATAACAAATGGCGGGGGATGGGATCTCAGTGTACTTTTATATGATATGTGTGGTGTGTTCGAGTCAAGTAGAATTATTGAGGCAGTAAGCAAAAAAATATGTTATATCGTTCACAGACAACACTTACTTGAAAAGGTTGCAATGTTTGTAGTTTCAGCATTTATAAGACTAAACATGAAATTTGGAAGGTCGATAAAATCATTGTAATTTTATCGTCTTTATGTCAATGAAAACGCCAAAAATGCTCTTTTGTTTTTAAACGGTACGCAGTACGCAAGGCCAAAACAAAGTGGTACACAGTACGCAGGCCTATAAAGCAGTACGCAGGGGGGTACCCTCATTCAAGGGAGTCTAGTCGCTTATTTATTTATTTTTTAAAATATATACATAACAACTTAACAGTTTTACCTTAAACATAAATCAGGTAAATGCACATATGAAGCTATATTTTATACGTATATCGTCTGAATTTGATATTTATACCCCATTGTATGATGATATTTTTATGACTAGAATTACATGGTGTTGTGAAATGTCAGCGTTTTACTAGTCAGAAAAAAAGAATGCCGCATTTGAAATGTTGCCTTCAAGTACGTTTCTATTCTTAAAACTATTATACCATATAAATGGATTTTGATGCCCTTACTTAAGATGTTATTATGACATGGACATAAATGGTATCATAAAGTTTATACAAGAAAGAAAAATCCGTGTCTATATTTCTTCTTATAAATGCGCCCGGCGCGATGCAAATCACCAAGGCGGCGCGCCTATTATGGTACACTGAAGGCAAGTAAAAAAGTAAATTGTCTCCTTATGTTAAGATAATCGTTTTAACCCATTCGCGCATAGCAGGCCACACGAATATCACCGCTGTATGCAGGCACTATCCGCGAATATCAACAACGCCGGAAAAGTTTGACGCCTATGCACCTAAAACCCTACGAAGGCTTTTTTCTTTTTTTTGTAAGTTAAAACCCCCTAAATTAGTTTAAAAGATCTTAACATTATCTTTACCTCAATACATTTATGAAATTTCTACTCTCTTTGTAACATTATATTTTATAGATGCGTTCAAAATTGCAACCGTATCTCGATCGCGTTATTGTCTCTTTATCGTTTGTTAACGTGTTCTTTTTCGAAAATATTTGTTAAATGATTAAACATCTTTTAATATTATTTTCTTTTATCAGAATAATCTAAATATATTCATTAAACATAATTAAAATGTTATTTAAATGTCCAATATATTCCGACACAAAGGTTAAAACAACATCACGAAATGATTGAAACTACGATGGCGCGCGAGAATAGTTAAAGACGTGATTTCTCTTAATATTGTGACGTTATGCTCTTAAAGCGTCTTTAATAAATGAACGTTTAAGAATTATATTGAACGTTTAAACTTCACCTCGTCGTCTTTTAAGCGCTTATAAAATAATATATCCAAGCGGAAATAACACTTGTTGTGTACGTTAAACAACAAGAATTCTAAGCAAATAACATAAGAATACATAAAAAGAAGAAAGCGAAAGCACAACAGTTAAGGTTTATGATCAAGAACATTTTCAAATTTTATTTTGATGACTGTTTAAACCGTTTTCTTTTCTTTTGTAGGGTGAAACAAAACAACAGGCAAGTGCATATGGGGTTGGTTTAGAAAAAAAGTTATAACATATACTTACACGCATAAAATTAAATAATAAATTAAAACATAATTGTAAAAATATAAAAGGTAGAATGAATGATCGTTTATAAATCTCTTTAGTAGTCAGGGGTGCTCGTATAGATCACTTTGACCTTTGACCTTTCCTATATATTCTATATAAAACCGCCATCTTAAAAATCGACAAAAATGAGTAGCTTTTTGAATCCGCTCTTGCGTAATCGGATCGAACCGGCCGCTTTAGCAGACGATGCTTTTCCGCCTTAGAATTTGAATTTTCCAATATCCCGCCACTGCACCGGTGCCGTCATTGTTTAAGCAGACGGCAGATTTTAAATGTAGAAATGCTATTTTTCTGATTAACAATTTAAATGGTTCTACACAGTGCGTAACTTCATTATTGACTTTATTGTTATAGCAGACGATATTTTCCAAATAGCCGGCCAATTGACCTATCGACATCCCGCCCAAAATGGCGTCTTGACGGACCAGCTATGTCGGGCCATCTATTGTATTCACTTGTCAATAATGCCTATGTAAATTGCTATCACCATCACCTAGTCCGATAATTGGTCAGTAATATTATATTGGAGCGATGTGGCTTTCATATTTTAATACGTATTCCGGCAAGCGATGCGTAAATCATGAAGACCAGGGCAGGAGGGCGGGCTGTCGATAGGTCAATTGTAGCGTGAAGCCACCCTTTAAAGCAGACGACATGTTTAAATAGTTTTATTAACGTTTAAAGATGCTAGGTCTATATCTTTTAGGTCAGAAGTGTTTACATCTTACATTTGAACAATATTTAAGCAGCGAAACCTACTCCCGTAAATATGAGGAACTGCCAAATATAGTTATTCTTGCATGTAAAAATATTACAGAAAAAATGCATTTGTTGAAAATGTCTGGCCCGCATATTTTGCTTTGTTTATTTACGTTTCGACCCATTGCGACGAAACAGTTAAATGGCTTGACTACAATCGAAACTGTCAGTTGACTCGGTGGTGCAGTGGTAACGCATCCGCTTAGGCTGCAAGACGTCCCGGGTTCAATCCCCAGATACGGCAAGGGTCTATATGTTTCATTTTTTGCTTTGTTGTTGTTGTGTTTTTACTTTTTGTCAAACACACATTATTTGTCACAAAAGTTTGCAATTCCTTTTACAATGTTAATTTATTTAGTATACTTTACACATTGCAAGATTTGTGACCAATTATAAGGGTATAAAGATGCAGACCTAGCATCTTTAGGGTGCCTGTTTTTTAACTGTAACAGTTGTGGGGTGTCCAGTAATACGAGTTTAATAGGATACATTTGAGCCTTTAACAACAAAATAAATACTGTAGACGACACATTGATGGGTTGGTTTAGCCTTAACTCTAGGTCACTGGAGGTCACATCTCACTCTGTTGCAACAGTTTGTGATCCTCATCTGCAGACATACAGTGACGCACTGGAGCAGATCCAGAAAAGGGCGGCCAGATTCGTTACAAACGACTATAAATCCAAAACACCCGGACAGAATGACAGAAATGCTAAGGAGCCTGGATTAGAACACCTTCCAACAGAGAAGAAAGGAAGCAATGTTAGGCATGCTCTACCGCATTCAGCATGACCTAGTAGACATCCCCAAGTACCTTCCATTGAGTATCTAGTCTAGGAAGAACACCATTGACAGCAGAACACGTATACGTTTCTACCATGAACCTACCACTGGCAGGATGTACACCAATACCTTCTCCCAGGACAATTTTCGCTTGGAATGGCCTGGCATCAACAGTCACCGCAGTGGAAACATTGGATGTTTTCCGCGCGCGCCTGCCGGCTTCCATCTAAATCCGCCACACTATATCTCTGTAAATACCTTTTTTATCAGATTTTACAACTGTTATCGTGTAGCGGAAGAGTGTTCTATTTCACCATTTACATAGTTTCGCAGAGCCTCAGTACGTTCCTTTTGATCTCGGCTCTTACACCGGAAGAAGAATAATATTCTTGCAAGTGTGACATTGTACATAAAAATATATGTAAAATTCACGTAGTACAATTACCTGCGTCGGTGCATGGAGTTTAATGCGGCTAAATGTGAAAGGTATGTTCCTGTAAAATGTTCAGTTCTGCATGCCCGCGTAAAATCTATTGTTTTGGCTAATTAATGGTTAATTAACGATTAATGTTGAGTTTTATAACTAACATTATGCACCACCGGACGTAATGTTAGAATTTTATAAGACAAACAATCATAATTTGTCCAAACAAGACAAGTCAATTTTGGTTCAAACTTTTGTTTACCTCCTACTTTTTAACCTTTTTGACATCTTTTGACAAACTATTGATGTTTCACTCATAAAACTCTAAGATTACCTCCGTTAGTGCATGGAGGTTTAAGTGTGAAAAGTATGCTCCTATTAGATTTTGAGTTATGCTGGCACACGTGAAATCCATTGTTTTGGCTAATTAATGGTAAATTAACAATTGATTTTATGTTTTATGAATAAAAAATGATACTTTTGAGGTAACATCACAGTATTTTGCTTATTTTATTTCAATATCACCTCTAGTTTTTGAAAATGACAAATGGACTTTTGGGGGACTGCTTTGGGCATTTCAATATGTCTCACCTCCTTAATACAAGTCTAATAGATCTATACTGAAACTATATTGTGCAATACCTAATAGTACGGTCTCGCTACTCCTACTTGACTCAAACCAACCGCCCATATCAGATCAAAGTAAACTAACATTACATGCCCCCATTTGCTATAATTTATATTTCAATAGTTATGCAGTAAGTACTGCTCGCCATTCTAAACAACAAAAACTGCTGGTTACGTTATAAACAACCGTTAAAGTTGGTTATGACCTTACAACGGGTAAAATTTACCACGTTTTATGCAACAAGTTAAGCTCAATTTGTTCTGCTCAACATGTTAGACTAGAAATGCTCTGAACAACAAGTAAAGGTAACCGCATTATATGCAACAACCTAAGTTTACCGCATTCTTTGCAACTAATGCGGGTAACACCATTTTGCTGCTCAACAACGATTGATGTTTTTCTTAGCTTTTTTGGTCACACATGATCGGAATGAATCAATAATAAACGTGTTAAAGCATCAATAAATGTGTTTCACTTGTAAATCTTTTAAAAGAGAACAGTCTCAACTAATGTATGTAGAACATTTCATACACTATGTACACAGCGAGTTTCAGCAAACCCTAGTTTTAACTCTTTTTGGGGGGAGTTGCGTCCACAGACGCAACCCACATATTCGTTTTATTTGGGGTTCTAATATAGCCGCTTTTCCTGAGTGTGATGGTTCCTGATTTCTTTATATAATATTTTGCACTGTATTGTAAATGTTGAAAACCACCAATACTAACTTCCGGAATGTTTACGTCAGATAGGGATTTCCCAGGGGCTTACTTAAATCCGGGACCCGGGAACGGCTTGCTTATGATACTTTTATATCATATTATTTAATGATTCCATTACATAATTTGTGTAAATATTATTGAAATAGAAAATGATAAGCCTCAAAACATATGCATGATATAATGAATGCCTGAAAGTCTCCTAATCCACATTTGTGTTCACATTTTCATGAAAATAAAATATTTAAACATACACTTCGAAAACAAATTTAGTTTTCATAATTGTAGCATTGTTATTATAATCATTTAAATATTCCATTACAAAATTTGTCTGCATATCATTTAAATAAAAATGATGACCTTTATTACATGTACATACTATTACAAAATGTTAAAAGATCTCCAAATCCACATTTGGGTTCAAATTTTTAGGGGAAAAAAGACGATTTAAAACATACGTTTGTAATTGTCTTATTACCTAATCTGAGCAGTTCATTGTGATGTGTCATCAACTGTTTTGTAATGGACTTACTGTGTACCAATTGTGAGTAGCATTCACAAATGTTCCTAAATGTCTCACAAAACAATTAACCCACTCACTACAACTTGGCAACCCTTCCTTTTTAAAGGAAATTTTATTTCATTTTTACTTTCCCCTGAGGTTTGTAAAAATTGTTAAATATTTTTAAGACGCTTATGTTAAAACAACTACACAATGCTTTCTAATGGTACCATACATAACTTGCATGTGATCAAAATTTCGTTTAAGAGTACTTACTTACTTAAAATCTATATAACTTTGCCCTATTAATTTGTGTTTTGAAATATATTCATTCATGCATGTGTTATTTAGCCCAAGGAGGTATAAACTTTAGACAGTTTAAGCGGTTTAAGTATTGTATTGTTGCAGTGGCCAGTGCATAGGACAACAGCTTCAATGGTCAGTTTAAACATGGTCTGAAAGCTTCTATCCCAACCTTGGTTGAAATAAACATTTTAAGGTAGTCTATTTGTAATGGATGGACATAGTTTCAGCTTGGTAGAAGTTGAAAAAAAAATATTTTATTTAAAAATATGCCATTTAGAAACCAGCCACCACACTGCTTTTCACAGTTTTTGTTTATTTGATTTTATAAACAAGATTGTAAAAATCATTCTATTCATATTAAAGGGAAGTAATAAGTTGTAAAACTGTTTCCCTTTAATTTAATTAGTCACTTTCAATTGAGGTAATTCTGGCCGTAGGTTTTTTGTAAATTAATCTCCCGCAAACTGTACACTATTCCACCACTAAATGAGACAATTTCAACATGGTGGCTTTTTCTGTTCTTGCTGTCACATACTACTTGAAAAGTTACTAGTACCGTTTTCTTGGGCTTCTCAGCATGCAGCTCGCAATTATCAGCGTTCTGACTTTAAACATATTATGCTTTTGTAATCAACTAGACAGTTTATGTTTGCAAATTACTGACACATATATGCTTCAGTTTTCAACTAGACAGTTTATGTTTGCAAATTACTGACACCTATATGCTTCAGTTTTCAACTAGACAGTTTATGTTTGCAAATTACAGACACATATATGCTTCAGTTTTCAATGAGACAGTTTATGTTTGCAAATAACTGACACATATATGCTTCAGTTTTCAACTAGATAGACAGTTTACGTTTGCAAATAACTGACACATATATGCTTCAGTTTTCAACTAGATAGACAGTTTACCTTTGCAAATAACTGACAGCGTTATACCACGCATTGCAACTTGCATCCAGAGAAGATTGAGAGAAGAAAACAATATACTTTTCTGTTACAAATCTGGTTTAAAATGTTCAGACAAGCATGACAGTTTGCGTCAAAACGCGTCTTTTCACATGAATGTGAGCTAAATTATTTATTTTGTAACAATTAAATGCACATACACATAATAGTAGACTATTAAACGCATTTTAAATAAATTTACTGTTTAGCCCACTGAGCGTTTGCTATTTAATGACAATTATAATGAAATATCGAACAAGTAGGATTTACATGTAAACTGAACTGAATTGTAATCTGGGTCAATATTGAATGTGTTTTGTATTGAAAGCGGTTACTTCAGATTTCGCAATTGGATTTCATAAGCTCACCCTTCATAATTTAAGAGGCCATTTCATAGCAAACTGGTTATAAGGGAGGAAGATCTAATGAATTGAAATATAAATAATTTTATGGTGCTTATTTCAAACTTTACCTGTGTGCTATAAGCTGTACTCTAAATATCACATTTTGATTAGCCAACACTCATATACGGATGTGCTGTTATTTACCAATTTACGTATTGATTGCTTAAAACGCAGTTGCCTATCAATCGTGATCATTTAGTACAAGGTCAATTTCAATCCAGTGGATTAGTGATTTGATTGTCGTGTGATAATCTGACAGAGTAAATACAAAAGAAGGCCTTCTTCCTGTTTGTAATTAACCTTTACACACTGATAAAAGACACGTACAGAAGGGGAGGAGATTGAAGTAAATCGGAACCATCGTGCATTGTATTGCTGGTGCGGTTATTCACGTGGACTGTTTCGGGAACTATCTGGGGTCGGAGCGTCTGGCTAAGGCACAACCCATGAAGGAAAACTATGTTTACTGGCCGTCCTGGATCTGACGTCAGAAACATAATCTTTACCGGTCACGTGACGGAACTTTAGAAACGGGGGACAGACGCCGGATGTCATCATGACTGACACCGGAAACAGAACGTTTACAAACCACGTGACGGAATGTAGGGACGGGGGACATACACCGGATGTTTTCGTGACAAATATGGACGCTACCGGTGCCGTACGCGAGGGATGGATTCACTCAGAACTAGGTACACACTTTCAATTGTTTACAACTAATTTCAAAATAAAGTTGCTCTGCATACACAGTGGAAATTTCCCATAAGTTTCACTATATATCGACCATACGTGTTTAATAGGACGGTCTTTTTCAAGTTTCATAGATAGATCAATAGTTGTTATTCGGAACTCGGTATTGAATGGAAAAAAACAGCTTCAAAGGGGGACAAACAAAGTTGGCCTATTTCTTTCTATTGAAAAAGCATACCTAATCACTAGTTAGACATTTTCACTATTTATCGATCATACGTATTCAATAAAACGGTTTATTTTCGAGTGTCATAGATATTGATCGACAGAAGTTACATTCATAATTAAGACATAATGTAAATGGATAAACGAGATATATCTTCTAGTGGGAATGGGCGTTTTTAAAGAAACTAGAAAGATTTTAAGCGACTGGAGCACTGGATTTTTAGTCGAAAAGTACTTATCCAAAATAAAAATAAAAATCATGATTTATACAGTATTCCCAGTAAAAAATTGTCATGTTAAATGTCTGACTCTTGAAAGTTGTAAGACAACATACTTAAAACATGTAAAATGCACGCAAACTTAGGTAAACCCATTTTCTGTCTCATGGACAAGAAAATGATTCTTGTAACTTGTAACTTGATTCCCCCTTGCATTTGAATGGAATGTAAGAAAATATCCTGGTTTGTGTGCATTTTCATTCAAAGCTAAGTAATGTTACATAAAGTTGATCTTTTATCATGCAGCTATAACGGTTTTGTTCCCCCCCCCGATTTTGATGCCCCAACTGAGCTCTGGAGCTCTGAGCTCTAAGTATTGAAATATTTAATAGACAAGTAAATCATTGAACATGTATCATAATTATAGATGTGTTGGTGGCTTAATGAGGTTGGATTGTCCGGACACCATAACGTTAAATTGACAGTTATCCTAATCAGCTTTGGTTGCTTTTTACGGTTACGTTTTTTTGTTTCGGCAAACTTCGGAATACGTGTTTAATCTGTAATGATTTTTAATTATCAAACCAGCAAACAATTTATGATTTAATTGATCCAAACATTAGATAAAATCCTGTAAATCAATTCAGAATTTGGCATGCATGCAATTGATATTTAACAATAAAAATGATAGTCGCCTCCGAAAAGGGGCTGTTTTTGACACGAAGAGGACTCCACTCATATAAATAATTTCATGTTACACTTTTTTACCTTTTAATGACAGCACTTTATAATTTTACAGCCACAGGTCAAGTCTAAGCGAAGGTATCCTTCCTTC
>Ga0224511_10001121_pt1 | contig 15334 bp, 6 predicted proteins | sample SF_May12_sed_USG_2_FD_169988 | JGI IMG/M metagenome (GOLD analysis project Ga0224511, IMG submission 169988) | Sediment microbial communities from San Francisco Bay, California, United States - SF_May12_sed_USGS_8_1 | ecosystem: Environmental > Aquatic > Marine > Sediment | place: USA...
AAGGGGGGGGGTAGAAAATACTTGAAAGTGCTGAAGGTTGAGTTTAGAGTCATGTTTAAGCTTGCTTTGATCATATTTCTATTATAATTAAGCTTTAATTATTCGCGAGCGAAGCGATCGAAGAAAATTTTGAGAAAAAATAGCGTTTTGGGCATAAAAAATCATAGTTCTGCGGCCGTTAGGGGGGCGCGCGCCGGGTGCGCCCCCTGCATCCGCTAGTGACACATGTGACAATCTACTTCCTACAGGTAGGTCGAGTTTGTGTTTTTTTTAAATAAAAAAGTTCACAATGTAGAATATTTTGAAAAGTCTACGCCAGTGATAAGGCTTTGTAATTACAGGCTCATCAACGCAATCGTTTTCCTTATCAAAATGCTTGTTGAATGTAAATATATTATATTATATTTTATCATTATGTTTATGAATATAAGTTCTATATGCTTCATTCTAAATATACTGTTTTCTTTTTCTTCTCCTTTTTCTTTTTATATGATGAATATGGTCTACAGAAACGGACTTATATAATCTATATGTTCCTGACTAGTCACTTTGTACTCGTATAAAGCGGCCCATTTATTCATCTTATAATGTTATATTCTTAAATGTTACTACATGTAGGTATGTGATTCTTCTACATTGCTGCAAATGTGTGTTTCAATTAAGCGCCGTATGCCTCATGAAGGAGAATTAAAGAAAAAGAATTAAAGAAACGGAATTGAACAAATAAAGTTGAAGAAATAGAATTTGATGAATACCGCTGTGACTTGATCCGGCGTCACGGCACACGTCACAAAATTGACGCTGACCGTCTGAGTGGCTGCCCCCGTCAACGTAACGGCACTACATGACGTCGTCCCCTCAACGTACGTCACACTGCCTGACGTACCGCCGCTGACGTCATACGTGACGTCAATATCAGTACACACCATTGTGGCCGCGGATATGGTCACTGGAACGATGACACGTCGTTAATGTTTACGTCTTGGTTTCATTCTGTTATGACACGTGTTAAACAGTATATGTCACACGTGTGTGACATATTCGACAGAATCAATCACACCTGTCTTTATGTAACATATACGTGTGCGCAAATGAGCGATAAAATAAATTATATCAGACCGTAAATATTGTCACTGGAAGGATGACACATCGTTAATGTTTACGCCTTGATTTCATTTTGTTTCATTCCGGTGATTTGTCCTTCAGTTTTAACTATTAACGCATTCTTTTAGAATATGATCATATATAATAATATTTATATTATAGTTCGTGAATTCAAAACAAAATCGTAACACTACGTGAACCAGTGATAATGCGTTATTAATTAGTTTGATATAAAAAACAACAAAGACTATATATATGCACAAGTATGTGTTGTTGCAGAGAAGAGCACGGTTGATTGGCCAGATATTTTTATTTCTTTATTTTTTTTGTAAATATTTATTGTAACTTGCTGTCACACAGAAAATCTTAACATTCGTTCAGCTTTAAAAGCTAATTATCATTGTTGTAAATGACAAATTTATAAAAAAAGAAATAGAAATAAGTGAAGGAACGTACATTGAGCGTCAATGGCTAGTATTTTTACCGCAACTATGACCAGTAGTATTGATCGCAACATTGTGATGTTCTTAAGCAACACGATTTTATCTTCAAGTTGTTTGAATAACACTGATAATTAAACGCTTCAGGAAAACAAAAATACGTTTATCCATACATGTATTTATTGTTATACGTTCATCATTCGTTGTCGAGGTTTTATTCTAGTTTTTTTTGTAAACTTGTATCTACACGCAGCGCCTAGATATACGTGTCTCCTAGAGATATATATATAATGCAGATATTATTCGTTCCTATAGTTTTTGTTTTCGAAATACTTGACGTACACGCATTAGAGTTATAGCTGTTGGTATATGTTCATCATACGTTGTCAAGTATTTATTCCAGATTTTGTCAGTTTAAACAACACGCGTCTTCTAGAGATATTGGTACAGCAGATATTTTACGTTTCAATGATGTTTGTTTTCGGAATGCTTCACGTACATACGTTAGGTGTGTAGCTGTTAATTTTTATTCACTTGTAACAATTATAAAACATTACATAATGAAAACTTTAACATTTCATATACAAACTGACAGCTATAATGACAATGTAGCGAATGTTTGACAGAAACATTAATGCGAGCTTTTTATACATTTGTACGACTGACAGTTTCAATATAACATCACGTTTGCCCTTAATTTTCTCATAACTAATCAAAATTTTCAGTTTTCTATTTTTTGTATTTCCAGTTTGCATGTACAATATTTCACAGTACCAAAATGTTTCACAGAACAACATGTATATATACAATGACAATGTTGTTGATGATGACATACTGTTTACAACAGTAAAGAGATGACATGTAGAGGAGCAAATGGGTTAATAGCACGTGCGTTGTTAGCATTACAGGTGTAAAAAAAATATAAATTGAAGAAAGGAAAAAATCTAAAGCATGATATATTAAGTATATTCAAATCTTGATAGAGGGATTTTCAATATGTTATCAAATTGGTAAACTCCAGTTGGTAAAATAAATTGAAGAAAATTTAGTCTGCATATTATAATCTAAAGGTATTCCATTTCCTTTCATGTGCGTCGACTTTGACTTTCATTTATGCAATTAGTCCTTCTAGGTGTAGTTTGTATTTCAGGTAATATTTAAATTCGTTGAAGCTAGGAGTTATTTTCTGATATTTATTTTTGAAAATGAAAAAAATTACATAATAGAATAATGTAATTTATGCAGTTTTATTTAGTTTTATATCCACGTTACAAAAACTTATACTTTGGTATTTTAAGAAGTTTTCACTGGGTGTGTTAGGTTTTGCATTAAAAAACTCCTAACTTGGCTCCAAAAAGGTTGAACATAGGAACATTCCCAAAAAAAATGTATATTGGAGTCAGTGGTCATGCTACAAAAGTCACACAAACTCGATTCTATCATTCCATATTTAAAAAGTTGTTTATGTTTGGCAAAATATGCATTAAATATTTATATTGGAAACTACGTAGTTTTGTGTCAATTGTTATATTAATGATTTGACCATATGTCTTTTTCCAATAAATATATGTTGTAAGTGCATCGTTCCATTTGTTTTCTTGGTTTTGGGGGAGTGCTTTCTTCTGAAGAAGCATGTTGTAAATAAATCGGCATGTTTTAAGTTGTGGAACTATTGTGTCTATAACGTATTCGTTGGTCCTGTATTGGATTTCGTCAGATTTTAATTTTGTTTTCCATGCGGTTAGTATACACTTTATTAGCTGGTGATAGTTTAAATAATCATTTTGGGAAACTCCATAAAGGATGTGGATAACATCAAAGTTATAACACTGTTTATTCCTGTAATCGTATATATGTTCCATGTAGATAATGCTTTTTTCACCCAATTGCAAAGAATAAATGGTTTGTTATTTATTTTTATATTTGTATTGTTCCAGATTATTTCTTTACCAATATCACTAACTTCTTCTTTAAACTTAACACAAGACCATGCTTTTAAGTTTCTCAGTGTCATTTGTGTTTATGTTACATTTGAAAACAAATTGTTTGCCATATGTAGTAAGCATATTTTCGTACATTTGCACCCATTTTAAATCTGGTTGAAATTTGCTCCGTTTAATCCAGGAACATTTAAGAAAGTGAATAAATATTTCTATGTCTAACATTTTAAGACCACCATGACAATAGTCCTGAGTGATTTTATCTCTAGAAATTTTGTCTGGTTTATTATCCCATAAAAAATTGAACAATAGCTTTTTTATTTTATTAATGCAGTTTTGATAGGGAATGTGCAATACCGTTAGTGGATAAATAAGTTTAGGGACTGCAACAGATTTAAAAACTGTTGTTTTTCCAAAAATGCTTAGTTTCCATCGCTTCAATTTATGTAAACATTGTTCAAATTATTTTATTTTTGGACTTAAAATAGCATCAATCAGTTCGTTAATATTGTTTGTGAACGTTAAACCGAGCGTAGTAGCTTTTTTCCGACGTCCAGTTAAACTTGTTTTCTTTACAGAAGTTTATATCAGTATTACGTAGGCGTCCAAGTTTAAGAATAGTACATTTATCTTTGTTCAGGTTTAGACCTGATATATTTGGAAAAAAATCAATTGTTTTAATTAGAGTTTGAAACGATTTTTTCTCACCATCTGTTATAAAGCAGGCATCGTCAGGAAAAAGAGTTTAAGTTCTATATGTCCGATCTTTATGCCTTTTATATCTGCATTTAAAGTAACTTTATTAGATATTAATTCTATACATATTATTAATAAATATGGTGTTAAAGGACATCCATGTCTTACTCCCTTTTCTATATTGAAGAAACTGGATTAATTACCATTATTATGTATACTTGACTTTGCGTCTTTATAGAAAAAATCAACCCAGCTTACTATATCTTTTGGAAATTTAAACTTCTGTAAGACTTTTTCATTAAGTTATGGTCGAGACTGTCAAATGCTTTATGAAAGTCTGAGAAGAATATTAGACCATTCTCAGTGTGATAATTAATATAGTCTATAGTCAACTAATAAAACAAATTAACTGCTTGGACACTATGAAACCTTAAACATGGTTTGTCATTTCACTAATTTAAAACCACAAAATTACATTTCAGTGTGTTAACCTCAAACTCAGATAAAACACCTCAACATGTTCACTAATTGCACTATACCATGGATATGTTCTTGAACAAACCAGCAAAAAAGCAGAATATGACATACTGTACTACTTTATTAATTAAAATCACATTGATTAAAACTGCAATGATTAAATGCGGTAACCGGTACATGAGAAACTGTATATAGTTCACATATACGTCACGGCGGGGTCTGACGTCGATGCCACCGTCGTGGTGGTGTACACGAAGTTGGAACAGATGTAGCTGATGATTATTTATGATTACTTCATGAATTCATGTACCTAAGATCAAACAATTATCAAGATTTTTGTCTTCATTAGAAAGAAATTTACACGATTTCACATTTATTTCAATAGGCCTTAAAGAATAATATGTGTATTGTTAATCCAATCCTACCAAGAAAAATGACAGTGACCTTACACTTAGACACTAAACACTTTATTTCGAGCTTTCAATTGTTTTTCTCCTAACTTCAAGCAAAACAAGACACATTGTCATGGTTAAAAAGATAAGAAGAAAATTATTTTTTATCCTACCCGGTACCTTTCATATTTTTAACCGATTGCACGAAAAGCCTACATTTTATGTTACTAGTCCACCATTCAGGAGTTGATGGCGAAGGTGCGTCTGTTGGAGGCACATGTCAAAGTACTTCAGAATGCTTCAATGGAGTTGCCCCAGGCCACTAAATCTTTGCCCAACTTGAGGTGCCTTGATGCAAATGAAAAGAATATGTGTTCCATTGATTTTACCCAGTGAGTAGATCTATAGTATTACATTTTCTATTAGGCACAGTAGATTTTAAACTTCCTTGTTATCAATCTAAAATATTTTTGTCAATCTTTGAAAGAAAATGCGAAGTATAGGGATTGTTTTGTCTGTTCATCTCTCGGTCCATCTGTCTGTTGTCATCAAACTTTAAAATTATACTGCTTATGACAACAAAGACATAATGATGCGGAATTCATTAGGTCAAGGTCACATTTGCAAAGTTTTGCTATCTTCTGAAGCTGGATTTTTTTTCACGAAAACTAAATTTGGCATTACCTTATTATTTCTTAAAGAAGCATAAAATCTTATACAGCGATTAACACAAAATAAACCCCCAAAACAGTTCACCTCCAACAATGAAGTACGTTTGGTGGGCTCTATGTTCTATTTTCCCCAATATTTCCGGTACACCACACGCCATGTGGCCCTGAAATACATGTAATTGGGCCACACCAACCTCGGGTATGCTGGAACTTTAAATAGTGATCACACAGGGGAGAGAGAAATATTTGACGCACTGACCAAAACCCAGCTCATTGAATCCAAGTAAGCACTAACAACAAGTGTGCTTTGGGAGGTAGGGTCAGTCTGCGCATCAATTATTTTTCGACTTTACTCTTTCAGGCTATTCAAATAGAATTTTCTATTGCCTGACTGAAATTTAAATAGCCCAAATGTTTTGTTGTGTTTATATTGCATACAATTGATATTAGAAATGCATTGACATGCGCTAATTTTAATTATGGCTGTGCTAATTTTTATTATGCCGTGAACAAGTAAGTCCACACTTAGTATTTATGTTAATAGTTGTTTTGTTTAGAATTTTACTCCAAAATTTAAATTGACTGGTCGGGCTATTTTGAATGCAATTCTAGTTAACTGACAGGCTGTTTACTCGATTGGGACTTTGACTAATTTGCTGACTGAGTAGGGTCGACATTCACTTGTATTTTTTAAAAATATATTTTTATCATTAAATTATGTCTTCTTGCTTGCCAATCTGCAGTTTTGAATGCCCCTGATTCTTAGTATAATTAAAACTAGGGTTTATTATCTTATTTTACATCTTAAACATACATAAAACTGAAATTAAATTAAATTTAGCATTGTTCAAAATAATTCTTAAATTAACATTAAGTTAAACGATGTATGGAGTTAAATTTATTTTTGTATCGATGAATGTTTTTGTTCAAAATGCATGTAACAATGATTTTGTTATTGTTTGTTTTAATTTCATTTCTACCAACGGTTTGTTGTTTTATTTCAGAAAAGCCTGCAATTACTCTCAATGTGGTCACACAGATAAAGGTGTCAGTGCGTATGCCCAGGTAAGAGGTGCAATCTTTTTAAAAGCAACTTGCACCAATATTATTAAAAAAGAATAGAATAATGTCGGTGACCAAGACGACACAGTCATCACTGATGGCTCAGCTTGTCAGGGCTACACTCTCATATCCTGTAGTTGTTAGTTCGATCCCTGGCCAAGCATAAAACAATGTCGACCTATATTTACTATATTTTTAAAATATGATAAATCTGTGCTTGAACTCAAAGTTAATATGTTAAGGTTCTGTTTATTAGTTGTCTTATGTTTTATAAATCTTATCTTCACACTTTTTTGTGGGAAAAACATCAATTATATGTGTGAACTCAAAGTAGTTTTGTCTCCCTGTTATGTCCGTCCGTCCGTCTGTCTGTCTGACCGTCACCCTTTTGTGTCCGCTCTATATCTTTTGAACCCCTGGTGGGATTTACAAATAACTTTGCACAAAGGTCAAGTATGGTGAGACGATGTGCAGTGCCTAGGTTTGACCAAGGTCGGTTCAAGGTCAAGGTCAAAATCTAAGATTAAACATTATATGACTGTATTTCATGTCCGCTCTACATCTTTTTAACCCCTAGTGGGATTTACAAATAGCTTTGCACAAATGTCAAGTATGATGAGACGATGTGCAGTGCCTAGGTTTGACCAAGGTCGGTTCAAGGTCAAGGTCACAATCTAAAATTACAAATTGTATGAGTGTTTCTGGTATTCGCTCTATATCTTTTGAATCCCTGGTGGTATTTACACATAACTTGGTTCAAGGTCAAGGTAAAAAATTAACCCGCATTCCCATGTTTAACATGGGGTAAATATCACCTTCTGTGATAGCTCTAGTTTACGATTTCACCTTCTACAATAAATTTGATTTCTTCCAGTGACATACGGGGGAGACATGATTGCTTTTGTTTCCGAAAGCACCCGTCTAGTTCTCATTGGGATTGTTGCCATGCTTACTGTTTTAGGTGATCTCACTAGAAATGCGTAGCAACCTGTTGTCAGGTGTCGGTGTCAAGGTCAGGGAAGGCGGACTAGCTCATGAGAGACTAGGTAAACCAGTTGACCATTTGACAAAATTCTTTTTTTCTACAGTTTGATGGTTACCATAACAAGCTAGTGTCAGTTAGAGTATTCAGGGTCAGAGAAAGAGACCTTACTCGTGTAAGCTATGTCAAGTAAGGTATTTAAAGGGTTTTACCAAAATTTCTTCAGTAAAATTATTTGTTATTACTCATTTGTTATATACATGATCAAAAGTGGTGTTGTTAGCATTTCTCGTTCATTGACCACATCCATGAATCATTGGCAAAAGTGTAACTGTCAAGTAAAAAATGTATTTTTCATTTATTTTGTATTATATTGTGTCAGGAGACAAGACTCGAGAGATCCGTTACTGTCACGTCTTGAACAGCAACCTGCCGCCTGATATCCGAATGCTGGCATTGGCACCTGTTGATCTAACCTTTCATGCCAGTTTTGGTAATGGATTCATTCTTATTGTTCGTGTGTATTTGTATTATGATTACTTAAACGCCTTTCACACCAGAGTATTGTTCTTACAAAGATTTTAGAGCGTACAGAATGGCAGAAATCAAAGGTGCGCGGTGTTGAGTCGCCAGCAACCCCGTAGGCGCGTTTGTGTGTTTGTTCACTTGCTGTGCTGGGTATTAGTCACTTAGTCGCAGGACAAATCACTAGATAAAAGTTGCTAAGTTTGTTTAAACATACTTATTTTAGGTCAAATGCGAAATAAATTATCCCAACTGATAATTAATTACTCTTGACTGTTCATTCCAGATGGAATCTATCTCATTTTTAACAAGGTTTGAAAAGAGAGAGAAGCTAGATCCTTCCTTATATGCCAAGGGCTAAGCAAGGAAGCATTTGGTACCATTTTTATAAAGTCTTTGGTATGACATGGTCAGGGATAAAACCCACAACCTTCTGCTTACTAGGCAAAATCTTTACTCACTGAGCCACAGCTATTAAAAGTTACTTGCTAACAAATCTGTGATGTTTGTATTTTCCGTATTACTTTTTATCAATATAAATGCCTCCTACAAAAATTGACCCAATTTCCGTGTAAAAGTCAAAAAGTAAAAAGAAAAACAAGACACCCATTTCATTTAATTTTATTTTGCACGATTATATTTAAATATCTAGCCTAAATACTTTTTTCAAATGCTGCATGTAGCAATTTTAAAAACGACATTGCATAGGTAAAAAATGTGTAATAGATCCATATACTGTGAAATCAATAATATTAGTTGGACATTTAGTGTCGTGTATTTTGTGGATAGGGCAATCCACAAATACAAGATCCCAATGAAATACTTATTTACTTTCGCATATAATTTGAAAACCATGCATTCAAATATCCACAAACATGTTCGATGTCATTAAACCACGAAATTCCATGCCCGAGAAAAACAAATGATTTCACAGTAATTAATTTAACAAACAGTTGCATATAAACAAAACACAACTTGATTTATTTCTAAAATGATCAATCATTTAGGACAATATTTACATATTTTAACAACATCAGTTACATGCTTAAACTGTATGACCATAACAATTTATAATAGTTTTGTTTCTACTATAAATGTTATCTCAATATTTCCAACATCACCATTATTTTTGTCAATTTTTGTTTAACACTCAAAATCCTTTAAATTCTTGAATTGAGTTGTAAAACATTTCTTTTGATTTTTAAAAATATAATGTTCACAAATCCGCAATTCTTATGGATTTATTTCATATTTAATTTTCTAAATCAGTCCTCACTGAAATACACAATCTAAGTATATATTTAAAACATGATTCATACTTCTGTGCGGTTCATGCAATTTGAATGCACAAGTGAGCTGGCAATTCCATTATGCGCACTAGCTACTTCATGTTGTCTGAGTTAAAGGAAATACCTCCCTTAATTCAAAGTTTCAAGCATAATTAACAAAACTACCGTACAAATTCAACATTTTTCTATTAGTCGATTGACGCTGAGCTGACCAATCAACGTTCCTGAATCAAGTTAACAACAACACAATTTTCACTCCATATATTTATGCGGGTTATGCAAAACAAATGTCAGCTTTGCCTTTAGAAACTAATAAATAAATGTAAATATAGATCTATTAATATTATTTTGACTTGGAAAATTACACCTGTTGAGAATTTATACTCGATGCTCTCAGTTATGTACTAGCTTCTATATGGTCAATAAGGTTAATAATAAATAACAAAATAAATAAATTATCTTTTTTTATAAATTAAACTTTTGAGACAATTTAAGAATTTAAAATCTAAGTAATATTTATTCTTTAAATATGACTCATTAGAAAATGTTGCAAGTAGAGAGACAAGTTTGTGCGCTTTTATAGTACATATACTTGGAGGCGGATGTAAAAGGTTTATACACATGTAGATACTTAAAAAGTGCTAAAGGAAACAGGTCTACTTGAAATTAAACCATTTATATAAATTCAGCGCATGAGTTTATATAATTTGAGGGAAAAAGCATCAATTTATAATTATTTTAATAAACATTGGAGTAAATGTCATGATTTCATTTGCCTATAATGGAAGAAGCTGATAGATAAGGTCATGCCAAAAATTATGTACAAAACATATTACAATGTGCATGTATCAATTCTTGGCATTGGTCAATGTACTATGTAATTTAGCAATATACTCAGTGCGAAGTACTTGTTCAGCAATATGTGGATAGAATGGTGTTAGCATTGTATTTCTATAGGAAATTCAAGTCAATGTAAACATAATTTGTACACTGAGAAAACAATGTTCATTTTTTGAAAATATCAATTGTTACAAAATGTTATTATTATTAAGTCCTGTTACATTTATGGCAAAGATAAGAGTAAATGAAAAAAATCAATAATGAATCATAAATATTAATTTAAAAAACAAAAATGCAAAGAGAACTTATTTACACAACAGTCTTAATCTAAAACTAGAATAATAATTATAACAACAACATTATTTTGAGTGGATAGCTTATTTGACCATTACATCAAATTTCAATATGGTCCACTATTAACTACATGAAATGAACAACAAAGAAACAAACGTGAATAAACAATGATACAACACAAAATGTATGTACACAAAATGCCATAAAAACATTATATATACATTGTATATAATGAATTGTATTCAGTGCAAGTAGGTCAAAATGTGTTAGAGGTGATTTTAGTAGGAAATGCCATAACATTGCCAGTTAGAGACCAGACTGGACATTTTAGTTTTATGTATGTTCTTGAATGAAAATGAATGCTTCCAACTATCATCCATAATTTGTTTAGCATTTACTTTGTATTTAACATTAAAAATTAAAACATTTACAACAGTATCAGTTATGAATTGCTTCGCTTAAGTAAGCATACTATATATCTTTTCACCTATACATATGTATATAACAACATGCATACGGTACCACTTTTGTGTACACATATTTTTATTAATTAAGACTCTATAAAATGTGTCCATGGTCAACAAATTCCATGATTTTGTACCTGTTCATTTTTATATAATTGTTACACCCAAATGTTTTTATCTCCTTAGAACAGTATTATGATAACATTCAAAAAGTACAAGTTATTTAATAAACGCTTTGCAGTTTTCGTTATTTTCATAAATGTAATTATATAAATGTACAAACTAGTGGTACAATGTAAGAGACTAAAGCCACAAAACGCAGATTGTAGACACAAGCATTTGGTAGGAATTTCTGACTGTATGTAAAACATACTGTAGAGGGTTGCCCTGGGAGTGTTAAGCCACAGTTCTCTTGATTTCTCTATCAATTCAAACATCACATGGACATTTCTTCTTCTTCTATTCTTCTTTTTCTTCTATTCTTCTTCTTCTTCTGTTTTTCTTCTTCTATTCTTCTTCATCTCATCATCATCATCTTCTTCTTCTTCTTGTGTCGTACAGGGCCGTAAATTGTAGGTATAGTCACACCAATGAGAATTCGTACATCTAGGTGGGGGTATTGTGCATGTAGCTTGTTCCAGCTGTAGTTGTCCAGGAATAGAATGACTGAGTTACTGAGTCTTGCCTTATGATGGTATGACACGGGATTGTATGGATGCCATGCTTTTACCTCTTGTAAATGTATCTTGCAGATGACGAAAATGTATAAACCAATTGACAGATCTATAAACTGGACCATTTACTGTGAGATCATTTATTTTCGTTAGACATTTAATGGCTTGTATTTCGTGGGTAGGGCAATCCACGAATTAAAGATCCCAACGAAATTACTTATTCACTTTAATATGATTGCATATAAACTTGAAATCCATGAATTCAAGTGTCTACGAACATGTCCAGTGGCATAAAATCATGGAATTTTGTGCCAACTTCTTTCTGCAATCTTTTGGTAAGCTTAACCCAACACAGACCAGCAGTTGTGCGTCATTCAGTCAGATGTTTTCATCAGGCCAGTGTAGCCGGTTGGGCTGGCCTAAATTACGATAACTTGTTTTTATTCTTGTAAATCCTAGCCGCCCGTCATCATGTCTGGTGTGTGAACAGGTTATTGTAGTTGATAACGCTGGATGCTGATGTTTTTATTGAAAAAAGGTGTGACGAAGAGAGTCCTGGTTTGGTGACCGAATGCTAGAACACCAGGCTGCTCAATCCCATCCTTCTCATCGAGGATGTTGGACATCTGCCCACTGCTGGGATCCAGCAGGACTATGTTATGAGTGGCCCTACCACAGACCAGCACTTGATCATTCCACATGATGAGGCTACATGGTGAGTGGAGCAGATTGTGATCAGAGAAAGTGTTCAGTACCTGTAAGTCTGGGTTGAGCATTGTGATTGTATTAGTGCCATGATCAGACACGAAGATGTGATCATAGTCAGATGAGGCAGTGAGGTACCATGGCGCGATGAAGATCTCTTTTTCAGCTGTATCATTACCTATCATGTTGATGACTTTTCCCTTCTTGGTTATTATCGCTACTGCTGGTGGGTAATCATTTGAGACTGCCAGGTTGTCTTTAATGGCACATATTCCTATGACACGTGCAGGTGTACTGATTCCCACACTTTCACCCAGTTCCAGTGTGTCGTCTTTTATTGTTATGTATTGTATGTATTGTACTTCATCATCTGTAAGAGTTTTCACAGCAGCACAGTCTTTATTGATTATGAAGAAACATACTGGGTGACTCATTAGATTGAGCTCAAACTTAACCGTGTCCTGCTGACTGTCCACTAGAAGTAACTTGTTGTATGTACACAGCAGAAGACGATTCTGTGCTACAAGAGCCATGCCAAGAATGTAACGATATATGGAAATATCTAAGGGTTCAAGCTTCCTGAATGATGCTGTTGTCAGGTCAACGACAGTTAAGTCTGAATCATTTGCCTCTTTTCCTGAAAGATGCAAGATAAAATCATTTATTTTATAATTTTATATTATGTATTTATTGTTATATGTTTTAAATGAAATAGAAGGGTGTATATTGGAGTATTGGTAATAGACCAGTCAGTCTATAGTTTGACCTTCAATACATTGCAACATAATTTTTTTTTCGATTAATATCTAGTTTATATATTTATAAATAACATCCTCAAATATTTAAAAAAAAGTCAAGCATGGGAAATGCGAAAACGAAAATTTGAATGGTTTGTGTTAGTGTTAAACTGGTGATGCTACAACATAGTTAATGTTATTAAATAAGAAATTTGATATCCGTATTGACCTGAGGCAGATGACAATTTTATTAAATAACTACTATTTATTTAAAGATATAAGTTTAAAAGATGATTTAATTTAAATATGTTGTGTCAATATTGTTCAGCTAACTATACAATCTGTCAAAATTTGCATAAAATGTGTACGCTAACAGCCAATCAAATTGCATGAAACAGGGTTAATAACAAATAACACATTCGGCCCGATAGTGATATTACTGATTGGACCGCTTATTGAAATTGCCAGTCTAATATTGATTAGAGCTGGTAGAATGTTACATGTCTAATAAATGAGAGTCATGTAATAAAGAAGCATAAAATAAAATGTCATCCACATTTGCGACATTAACAATGGAACCTACTCAGTAGGCACATGAAAGAATGAAAGCACATTTGTACATAAAAAATACCGGTTATTCGTTTGCAATGGCAAGTGTTACTGACCATTGGTAAAGCTCTTTAGCATTAAGATGTACTTGTAATACACATTTAATAATAACGATTATTAAAAACAAATGTGTTTGTTTCCATAAAATTTTCATAAAGATGTCAAATAGTCATATTCATATAGAAATGAATTGCAGTAGGGTGCTAGTAGTCACTCCGGCCATTCCAGGGTTTGGGCCGTTGTATGTTGGTGTATCTGCATTTATTCCTACAAGTTTGGGCAGCAAACGTTTTCAGCACTTTTTATGTGATTTGGCTTAGTGCTAAAACACTTGACTGCTGACCCTAGGATTGTGAGTTCTATACCCGCTTACACTAACTAAAAAACGAAAAATGCTCCTGTGTATCAGTGCTATACACTGGGCACGTCAAAGAACCTGGTTTGTTATGTGTGGTGGGTGCTACAGTTTCTTGCACTATGGGCCACTAACAGAAAATATAATCTAGCAATATATATGCCCCGACGCTAAATGGGAATGTCAAAGGGCGTCGTTAAATTAACGCAGTACCCTGCCACCAACTGTGATACAAGAATTTACCTGCCAAACAATGGCTAAGACTTACGTTGAATTGCACTTTTTGACGTACAGAATGCTGGGGTGTGGATTGTTACAACCAACACTGCTTAATGGCGTTTTGTGATTCTGACTTAGAGTAGATTGCATGTTAAAATTGTTGTTAATGACATAAATTGATATACATTGTATTATGGATTTTGTTCCTCCTTTAAATGTTATTTACAGTATAGTCCGCTTAAAAGGAACCCGCTTATAAGGAAATGCTGGATATATGGAACTATTTTTCGCTTCCCCAATATTTAACATGGAACTTGTTCAGTATACGTTAATATAAGGAACCCGCTTATAAGGAAATGCTGGATATTAGGAACTAATTTTCGTTCCCCCTATATTAAGCAAGGAACTAGTTCACTATACGTTTATAAGGAACTCCGGTTATAAGGAACACATTTTCATGGTCCCGATGAGTTCCTTAAAAGCAGATTTTACTGTAGTCATATTGTTGACATCAAAATACCAACCTTAAGGTACCTGAAAAGGTTTCTCGGCAAAATATAAAAGTCAGCCGATTTTTATGAAAGTTGGCATACAGGTAGTTTCAAGTCCGCTCTTAACGAATATGAGACGCTTTTGACGTTATGACGTCAGCAAATGTGGTTTTATAGCCTAGTTTAAAAGCACGTGTAGTTTGCCGCCGTATCCAAAAAGACGGCTATTTTAACACGTATTATCAAATTTTCTTTCATATTTCTCATAATATTTTGTCAATACTGCTGATTCACATATACATTGTGTTTGTTTTACTTAATTAATCAGAATTTTTACGGCGCTTATATTTTTTTTTTTCTATTATCAC
>Ga0224511_10001122_pt1 | contig 15325 bp, 3 predicted proteins | sample SF_May12_sed_USG_2_FD_169988 | JGI IMG/M metagenome (GOLD analysis project Ga0224511, IMG submission 169988) | Sediment microbial communities from San Francisco Bay, California, United States - SF_May12_sed_USGS_8_1 | ecosystem: Environmental > Aquatic > Marine > Sediment | place: USA...
TACATCAACTTTGTGAAGCCGGGTGAAGCTGCCAAGTCACAGTCAATCAAGAAGACGTCAATCCTGGATGGCACCACAGGTTGGAACATGGAAGTGGACCTAGGAAAGAAGCTTGTGTTCCCACAGTACCATGGGAAACACGATGTGAAAAAGCCTACGAGAGGAAGAAAGCCAAGTATACAGAGTTTCTCGTCGAATGCAGAGACAGAGGCTATCGCACATGGCTGTTCCCCATTGAAGTAGGCGCTAGGGGATTCTGTTCACAATCTGTGTGCCGACTGATGGCAGCAATCGGGACTACTGGCAGAGACAGGACAATCCAAAGACTGAGCCAAGCTGCAGAGCGCGCGTCTAGCTGGCTGTGGCTACGACGAGAGGAAAAGAGCTGGAAGCTATCGACCTCTACACCGTAAGACGGTGGGGCCACTCGCTATCAGATATACATGGATTAGGCCCGAAATATCTATGACGGCGAGCACCATGCTGATGATGGGGGTCGATTGGCAAACCACTGACCACAAAGTGACAGTTCCTGGATCTCTGGCCGGCGGTACTCGTGGGTCTGCACAACAGGCCTGGGGTAACCGGTTAGAGACAGATCCTCAACAGATGCAGGAAAGCAGGAACATTGGTCAGCAGGCTGTATCACACATATGCGATGTCAATGCTTTTATTAGAATGTTTAAACATAGAGTTGTTAACCATTGTACACTAGACTGGCAAGCAGCATTTGACACCTTTAGTAGATGTGATCATTATAATAAGTTAAAAAACATTACCGTTGAAACATATTTGACCATATATATTCAGTTACAATATAGAATTGCTATGTCAAATTTTCGCTTTTCGAATCACAGGCTGAATATTAAATTAGGTAGATAAAACAATGTTCTTAAAGAAAATCGTATTTGTAACGTTTGTCAACAGTTGAATAATACAAATGTAATTGATTGTGAATACCATGCATTTTTTTAAATGTGTTAAATATGATACTGTTAGACAAATGTATTTATTTAACTGGTATATACATGGTACAGAAACTCAGGATTTCTATGCTCTTTTATCTTCTCAAAACCCAGGCATTATAAAAATGTATTTTTCTATATCTATCAACTTGAGAATGTAATAAACGAATCTTAATCGTTAGAATGTTATTAATACACAACTACATGACATTTTATTATGTGTTATACTATACTATGTATTTTGGCCGGTGGTCTTTATGTACAAAATAAACATGTTGAGATTGAGTTTTTAAGTCTGATTAAAATACTATGAGCAAGTTGAGTTCACCAAGTAAGGGTTGGGGCAGGGTTTTTTTGTGGGATTGGGTTATGTCATCACCCATTTAAAGATGCAACAAATAATATTAGTGGTGTGGTATAATTAGAGCAAATACCATGTTGAACAAATAAAGTCACTTTTAACATAACTCCATATAAGTTTGAGCAGTAAAATTGTGCATATATACCTAAGGCATGATTTTAGCGGATAAAATGAGAATGAGTGAGTCTAGTCAAAATAGCATCGCACGTTTATTGGTCAATCTAATTTTAGATAAATGTTTACAAAAAAGGCGTTTGAAACTTAAATTTAGTGCAAAATAAATGTGTTATTACAGTTCTTTATTGACGCTTATTTGAGTGAGACATTATTAATAATCTAATTTAATGTAACTTGACATTTATGTTATGTTTTTAATACTTTGCTGACATTTTATTTTAAAATGTTCATTTCAACAAAGGCTGGGATAGGAACTTAAATAAAAAAATTTGTAACATTATTGCATATGAAAAATATAGTTTGACAAAATCATTGCCATGACAGAACTCCATATGACACATTTCAAAACAAAGTAATATTAACAAAGCTAAAACCAACTTTTCATTATTTCATCAGAATTCTTCAGCAAATAGGGCTAAATCCCATACATGTATTACTTTTATTTCTGTATGTTCATTCCTTTTCCGTAACTTTACCTAGTGTTTCATACACGTATATTTATTATTTATTTGATTTTATCTTCAGACTGAAGAGGAGGCAAAGAAAATGCGGTCCAAGACAACGTTGCGTGCCAAATGTGCCATTGTTTAACAATGTCCAACATTAGACTGGGAGACCAGAACAAAGAAAGAGTAACCAGTGACCAGTGTGATAACTGTAGGAAACATATACTTACATTATTGGGACTGTACCAGTCAGTACATTCCTCCGGTTATTATGTATGCCTAGTTGATGCAGCAGGTGACACTTACTTGTTTATTCATCCTAAACAGTCTGTGAACGAATGCAGGTCTTTAACTTGCAATTTTAGCTTTGAGGTTTTGTTTCCCAACAAGGCAATGTTGTGCATTTTCGTACTACCACAAAACGCAAATAGAATATTGAACTGTTAAATGAAGTGCTGAACGTTAATCAATGACTGGGATTGAAACAGATGTATTCACAAATAGTGTCAAAGGTATATTATTGATTGGGGTCAATTAAATGTCTAGGTTTATATATTGATAGTGTCAAAAACTTAGCAATTTACCCAAAACACATGTTTAAATTGTGTTTATTACATCGTTAAAAGTATCTTGATTTAGATATATGTGTAAAAGTTCATGTTTTTTTTGTACACTCATTGACAAGTTTTATGTAATTAACAGATATGTAATATGTATGTTTGATTTTTACCAAAAAGTATGTACATGTTATGAATACCTGATTGATGATTATCTAACAACAAATGGTCATATTACATGGACCAAAGACATACATGTACCGTGCATGCAGGCAGTATGAAGAACGCATTAACATTGAATTCATTTAGAAATATTCTTTAATAGTTTTTTCACAAAGGTATTGTTAAAATAAATATAAAAACACATTTTATTGATGGTTTATTCTCTCTTACTAAACATTGTTTTATTTATATAAATGTTGACAATATATTTCTAAAATTCTAAAATTGCATCATATATATATATGTGTAATAGTTAATGTTAATATTGTACACTCATTGACATTTTTGATGTAAAATCAGATATGTAATATGCATGTATGATTTGTACCAAAATATCATATACATTCTAATATTCCATCCTATTTTATATCCAAAGTGTTAAAGATGATGGATGATTGATGATAAGTATAGTTTGATCATTGACATTATAACTGATATATTTTGATTTATTTTTGAATATTTATTGGTGTTTGAGGACTAGTAGATCCTTATTAATTGATGATTAATTGATGATCAACGGATTGAGGAATAAATTGCTGACTTATATATGCTAATTGATGACTAGTATATGCTGATTGAATGCCTCTACATATTACTTAATATTAATATTATATTTTATAATTTTATATTAATACATTAAAGATAGCTTGGCACGTCTGTTGGTAAAAATATAAATTCTTATATATTCTTCCAAATGGGTTGAAATATACAACATTATCAGTAAATTATGGTGATATAAAATTTAATAAGTCATGTAATTTTTTTATTTTCAGAAGCCATCTTTTATTATAACAACTAACCGTTTTTATCATCCTTTAAAGAAACATCTAAACAAAAAACTATTACTTATATTTAAGTATTGTTGTATTCTATTGCATTTTCAAATGTTTATGTGTTTTGATTATGCTTTTGTTGTAGTACTTAATTACATTTTAATTTTTTATTAATATGCAGTTTATTATCCTACCCTTTTTAATTGTATATATCATATTTTGTCAAATCTAGATCAATATGTTATGTTCAATGAAATTCAATATTCATAATTAAAGTAGATATTTCATGTAATAGGAAAAAAACAAGCAAATAAATATTATTAAAATCTTTTAATCAGATTTAATAAATTATTATTATCACATATATTCGGTCTTTGTTAAAAATACTGCAGAGTTGTTATATAATTGCTTTTATTTATAAAGTAATTATAAAGAACCTAGATAAGACTTGTTGTTTTTTCTCAGAAAAGATAAATGGTTTAAAACTAGTCTGTCAAATGTATAAACAGGTTCATCAACCGACAAATACCCAACAAATCGTCTCAGGGTGACTTTCACACCTAATTATCACACTTCATCAAAATTCCTTACACCGAACAATATATTTACCATAATACCGCTATAATCTTTATATAGTATATGTACACAACGACTCGTGAATGGTACGTAATGGCACTAGGTCATAAGTGAAACCGTTCATAACGAATGTCACCCTCTGGAATCCGCGAATGGTATATGTGAATATCTTTTACTCTAACAAGCCTGTCTTATGTAGTCAGTATTGATTTTTGGCAGTATAAAGTTGAAGTTGAAGATTATACACACTGCACTCCAAAGTTTCCTTATTCTTGCAAGATTCAATCCGTTTTTATTTATTCATTATTGTTACTGTCATTTCTCGAATAAAATTCATTAGTGTGGCATTTTTGCTAACCTTAAAGAGATTTACAATGTGTATAGCTCGTTATAAGTGATTTTTGAAGTACGGTTCTCTTTTTTAATTAACATCTGTAAAACCAGTAGTATTAAAATTGAGTGTGAAGGACCATTTTGAGGGCAGTGTAAATTTGGCCTTAAACGATCGAGTTACGGAAACACAGAGCAAATGTACCAAGTGATCAAATATATAAATATTGAAGAGATGTTCGAAATTGATGTTGCAAAAAAAATGTAGACAGGTCTGATTTACCGGCACCATGACAACATGACCGTACTAAACATACACTTAGAACAGCACGAATCACGCAGATGAACAAGACGTAACATACATTCAGAATAAGCTTTATATCTAAAGCTTATGATTCGGCCATGTGTATCTGACAATTATGTGATATTTGAATGCTTGCCTTTTTGTCAGAGCTAATAATGATTTAACTTCAGGTTATATGGACATCTGTGGTTGATTATCACGTAACGGCGAGCTGAAACTAATCATTAACGGCTTGTATAAGATTGTATAAGGTGCAAAGAAACCCGCCTTTTATTGCTTGTCCTTCAATAATAGACGATAGTTTAACGTTTGAAGTATTCACAAAAAGCTTTTTTGAGCTAACAACGTTATCATACTGTGGATAGTTTTGCTGGAACAAAATTTACGCCATACGACAACTCACAAAGTATGCATAATAGCTGGCTGATGCAACGTCGGAGACCTAAAATGACGTACTGGTGGAGTGTCTAACCTCGGACAGTGCCTAAAACTCGGACACCTTTAAATGTGCATTTAATTGAATGCTATCGTTATTGAACACATATTTATTTAATACGTCAATACCTATTCATTAAATTACATCTAAACCAATGTAACTGCAAATCGAAAATGGTGTCCATGGTAACAATATTTTACTCCATTATGCAGAAATACGACTTCTGTACGAACCATAATGAGCAAACGCATCCGAAAATACGTAGTTTTAAAGATAATTGTTGCCCTTATGTAGTTGATAATGCGTTACCTATTTTAAATTGTTTATTTTTGTATAAAATGTTGTCCTAGCTTTAGGCGCTCTCGGACCAGTTGTCGACCTGTTTTAGGTGGGGTGTTATACGGTTAAATTACACAAGTTACAATTTCATTATTCAAGTTTATAGAATAACTAATAGATGAGATGATCGCCTGTTTTGAAGCCAATTTTATACAAATCTATTCATATATTATCCAGAAAGTATTCGAAAACCGCCAAAAGCGTCCGAACTTAGGCACTCGACCAGTAATTAATATACCGCAAAAATCGAATAGCAAAATGTGAGTTTAAACAACTATTATAAGAAAATTGCAAAAAAAATAACTTAACACGATACTTTCCAACCGTGTCAATGAGATATTTGTTGTTTATATTTACGCATTATGCACGCAGTTTAAATGAATTAAGTTAAATGACCAGGTCGGCGTATACCTCCTGTAACTCTCTAGAGAGCTATTTTCACGTTCCGCTCGAGAGTGTTCTGTGTCGCTTATGGGGCTAACCACGCAATTACTGTCTGGAATTATAAATACATATGACGTTATGGTTACTTTGGGTTGTGTTTCATAATGTTATTAGGTTCTATAACATACAGCAACATACAGCAACAATGCGATGTAAATCATATGGTAATGCACAGTGTATATGCACAAGTTCTTAAATGCGTATGCACGTCATACAATTGTTTTGTTTAGAGATAATATTTACTTTTTAGGACAATGCTTAAAGATGTTAAGATAATAAGAAGTGAAACACTTTACTGCTGTTTTCACCCTTAAATACCCCATTAAAGAACTCGTTCACAAGTTTCTCGCCAATATACCTACGACGGTTGACCGTGCGGTTCCAGATCAGATTGTTCCACGGTCGTTCCAGAAACGAAATGATCAATAAGTAGTAGTAGTAGTAGTAGTAGTAGTAGTAGTAGTAGTAGTAGTAGTAGTAGTAGTAGTAGTAGTAGTAGTAGTAGTAGTAGTAGTAGTAGTAGTAGTAGTAGTAGTAGAAGTAGTAGAAGTAGTAGAAGTTGTTGTTGTTGTTGTTGTTGCTGCTGCTGCTGTTGACTTTGCCATCTATGTGGACATCTGTGTGGGCGATTCTGGCTGCCCGCTTCCCTACTGTCTTGCAGTCTTCGCTGCAGTACCATGCATCATTGTTGATTTTTATTTTCTTTAATTATCAAGTATTTCCGTTAAATGACAAAATATTAAAAACCTTACCTTTCCCTGGTGGCATGTGTCCGCCCGACACACTCAACGTGAAACCAGCTGTCACGTAGACATTGGTAGTTTCAGCATTCCACTGTACCCTTGGCCTTGGTCAAATTCGTGTTTTGTAGAATACGTGTAACAAGAAACACAGGCGTGTAACTCGTAGTTTACATTTAAATGTTAAGTACATTATTTCTTCTCAACATATATTATTACTTATTAAACACATTATTTAAGTGTTAACATATTAAGGACCTTGTTGACAGAAGCAAAACATTTCGTCGCCCATGCTGTTATCCTGGCTTATAGTAAGAGGGTCCCAAATCGTGCAATATAGACTTGACGACAGCGCGTATGTTATACGATGTCACGTCGGCCTGCTTTTTTAGCGACAGGAGTCCGAACTCATCAAGTGCGAAGGTAGCGACGTGTTACCAGACGGTCTTTGATATACTACAGCTTAGTGTAAGGATGTTGTTGTCCAAGATTTTATCCTACCATCAGGGCTGCATTAGTTGTATAAACTACCCATCGAATAAACTGCTATATTCGACGGGTGTTGAATAAACCTCGCCGCGAAATTCATTGGGTCAACGTCCGGTTGTTGTTTCGTGTGTTATTTTTCGAGATTTTTTCACTCGTTTTTCTTTCTTATATTGTTTGATGTGTAAAATATTCTTTAAACATGTTGTAGACAAAAATCACGTCTGCCATTACACTCAATAACTAAAGACTGCAGTATTGCAAAAAAAAGTAATAATTTAAATCGTGAAATTTCGCAAACATGACAGCATGAAATCAAAATGGCGGACAACGCCGGAAAGTTTATAAAAATGATTTTTATTTTGTTTATTCTTGAAACAAAAACATTTAAATGTTGATTTTTAGGATTCAACTGATATAAGCATAATTATTGAATCGGGGACTATATATCGATTGTGTTTCGTTTTCGTGATTGAAGCAGTGATTTTGGGGACGATTTGAGGTTACTTGAAAGAAGATTCCATAGCGACGAGACGAAATAGCAAGATAAATCAACGAACTTGTTATAAAAAGTATGGAAAATAATCGGTTTAAAAAATATAAAAATGTCAAAAATCGGCTTTATCTATTGAAATGGTAGGATAAATAGAATACTAGGGTTAGTGTTGAATATAGCTCAAGTTTATCCTGCTCGGCCCGAAAATCTAAAATCACGAGGCAAGCCTAGTATTCTCTATATCTCAAACTCCCCGCAGTGATTACTTCCCTTGACAATACATTATATCACTGCCACCAGCAAGGTTTTTCGCCCAAATACAGGCGGATAGTTTTTTTTAAATTATATTTTGTTCTGGACTTATCCCCTCAAAATATAGTATCTTTCCTTTAAAAATACTAAACAATCATAATTAGAAATAATAATTTATCATATTTTAAAAAAGTAACTTAAAATATGAAATTATGAAACTAAAACTTCACCATACTGTACAGAATATAACGTACTATACATACAGAAAACTAAACACATCACGTGATACTCTATCGTCACGTAACGCTTGCTGGAGGCAGAGATTAAAGTAGCAACGCGTGACGTAATCGCTGTGAGGAGATTGTCTATATCTGTGATATTTGTGAATTTGTGCTTGTTCCTCAGTTCAAACAGGAATAATTGCATTGTTATGAGTGACTTTTTTTTTAAAACAAACTTAGAGTGAACGTGTTCAAAATACAATTTGTTTCTATTGTTTAAAATAAGAAATAAAACGCTTTCGATGACGAATGTGTAGTCGGTACACGATTTGTTTCAGCGCGTACGCCAACGCCCGGGTATTGTAGATCTTGTTGCCGTGATTTCTAGTCTGGTTGCGGACCTTGATTGTCTTTCCCACGTTGTCCGAGCACAGGGTGTATTCTAAAATAACATGGACATCAATGTAATTTATACAGAAACTGTACAAACCGCATTACAGCAAACACATCTCATTATGTTAGGAGGAAATAAAGATAAATTATTTAAAAAAAACAACATGTACACGAATTTGAACCCACGACATTGCTTTGCGTAAACCTTTACGATAAATTAGCACTGTACCTTTCAATGTAGCAAATTATGGGGAGATAAGAATAAAGCCAACCTGTTATTAAAACATTTGATATCAGACTGTTTGTGATGTAAAATCTCATATTACAATTGAACAATGAAACGTATCGCTTGGCACGTGGGCTCTAACACATATAGCTGTGACCTCCAGATCGTAGTTTTCAGAGCAAGACGGATATTACGTCACCATCGACAGGTCCCACTGTCATCTGACCAAGCCGTATCCGACTCAGTTTCCGGTGGCATGTAGTCTCGGTCTGCCTCGGGTTCTTCCGGCCTCTCGTATTTGCTGACTCAGAACAGAAACACATAGATAACAACATATGTACTATAATAATACCAATATACATTGGGTCTTTTTAACACTGAAATTACTGTAAATAGTTCAAGAAGTTTAAGAAGTTTACTACATATACACCGATGTATTATAGAGAAGCGCACAGTACACTTTAAAAGATACTTCATAAAAGTAAATTAAAAATTGCCTTTGAATCAGTATCTTATATAAATATTATGTGCAAACCGTATACATTGTTCTTATATTGAAAGTATTAAAAAGAACAATTTCTAGTTAAAATTGTACAACCTACATTGACCTCGATTTTCCATTTCAATAGCTCAAAGTCCAAGGTGTCATTAAAAGCATCACTCATTGACAGAAGGGGACCGTTCTCCGACACACACGCCAATTTTCCCAAAGTCTTCTAGAAGTCGGCCATAAACATTATAATATATAAAACCTCGTCGCACGTGTGCGTTGAAAAGGCATATTTACAATTTCAATTTACTCATTATTTTAATAATAGTTTTGATTTTAAGTAACTGAGTGTTATTTAAATCAATAAACAAACAACAACGAGCTATATATAAACGAACCAAAAGATTGCACTCTGCGCGCCACATCTGCATCGAGTTCATCTTCTGCATAAGATGCGCGTTCGTGCTGGCATGGCTAGCAATTATTGTGTACAGGAAGACCAATAAGGCACGTCATTGATATGACAAATGGTTTATGGCATACATACAACACTTACTGATTAAATATAAAGCATTTTCTTAACATTCATATAAGGCTAATGCATATGAATGTAATTATTAATACTATATTTTCTAATTTTTATTATTTCTGTGTAATATTTGATGAACATCATTGTAAAATGACAGATTTATTAATGTTCTGTAAATCAACTGTTTTACTTGATATTTGCACAAAGTTCTAAAATCTTTTGATTGACTGATTTCTTTATTTTATTGCAATGGTTTTGTGCAACCTTTTATACATACATACATACAGTGCATAAAGTTATTTATATATACATTTCAGACAAGACATTGTTTATTGCACCTCTTTTCCCTTTGTGTGCCCCCTCCATTGATAAACTAGATCTGGACTACTTTTGGAATGTAAACATTCCCACGCACTCTTGATGCATTGGGTTTTCCCATATAGAGCTTCTACTTTCGGTTTACTTTCACATGTTTATGTTTTTTTACAAATAATGATAATTCTAGTTAGTTTATTGAGCCTATAAAGGTAACATTTAGCTGTATACTAAAATAACTATATAAGCCTCCATTGTCAATACTTAAAGATGATCGGACGTTATAGCTTTATTGCACTCTAGATTGAACATACAATCAAAAGTAATTAGTGTTTTTATTAATTTTAAAGGCCATATCGAGGATTGTTGTGTTAGATAATTGTGAGTAAAATATGTGTTATATGATGATAATCAATTAACGCAACATCAAGTAGATATTATTAGGAAAATAACACCCCCTGCTCCCCGGTGGAGTCGACCGCTTTACTCTCAAAATACGAGTTCAGTACTCCAACCTGCCTGTTAGCTGTGAGCATATTGAGAAGTTACTTGTCTATAATTTTGTGTATATATTAACTTTAAATAAAGAGTAACTCTGAACTAGAACCATTACAAACAAACATGAAATGAAACATACATATTTAAAAGTAACTACCGGTACACACCATTTATGTTCCGTTGCAATATGGTTGTTTGGATTTGTTTAGTGTAAATGCTGTGTTTTTATTATTTATCACCTCAGAGTGTTTTCATCCTTTATTCATCTCTTTTAAACAAATTATTTATTTATAATGGATGTAATAGGAATGTAATTTCTATAAAATGTTGATTTTATTTTATCGCAAGTGATGCAAATTCTGTAAATGCTGTGAAAATCAGTCTTATAAATTATATTTATATGTGCGTTGTATGACAAAAACCTCTGTAAACAGTTAACGTCAACTGAACTTTTGTTCTGTTCTGTTTTGTTCTGTTCTGTTCTAACAACTGAGAAAATCCGGGGCGGGGCAAAGGTAAAAGTTGAAGGTATGGTAATATGATAAAATGTCAAACGAAATGTCAAACAACACCAATTCAATAAGACGGTAATAAGAAAGTGTAAAGAAACTAATATATGAATATGATTCCTAAATAGCTGCTCTGTTATGTTCTTTAAGCTAATGTAGCATGTTCATACACTTTATCCTGGCTAAAAGTCTTTGAATTGTGTTGATAGTGATGTTTTCTTTATCTTGTTCAATGCAATTCTACGTTATTAAAATTGATAAGTGAATGCTCGATAATGGGAAAGTCGATTTATTAAATCGAACTTCAGCAACATATTGATACATTAAGGAGCGAACGTGACTTTTGTTCAAAATGAATAATGTGAAGGTGAATTTTAATAAATACCCATATCTTTATGAGTTTAAAGATGCTTTGCCTGTATATTCGTGCCCGTATACACCGTCACAAACGCTGCAGTATGTTAAGTATACTAAATAAATAACCACTGTAATAGCAATGGCCCAATGTTTCTGAAAAATAATAGTTTATGACTCATGCATGTGTTTACATATTTTGACACGTACAGTTGCAAGTATCTCATATTTACTAGTGTAGGATGGTGATGTAAGGTGTCAACAATATTGGTCCACGTATATAGAAATAGCATATTCAAGGTATGTATATATATAGAGTTTTCATACACACATTGTGTACAGTGTATCTTTTTTCCACGTCCATATGTACATGAAAGCTAAGACAAATTACTGACCAGACATGTTTGTCTCAGAAAATAAGCATATACTGTAAGCTTAGTTATATAAAGAAGTAGAAAATACAACATGTTTCAGTTTTAATTATTTTTCGTTTTACCATTTTGATATTTCCGAACCTTTTCTCGGCATGTTATCACTTGCATGGGTATTACAACAATTGAACAACAATTACAAATCATTGTAATCAATATCACAATAACACATTGCAAAATACAAAATGTATAACATCAAAATGCATAATTATCACAAAATCCCCAGTTATAGGTCATGGTGTAACTACTTTTTCTCTACATCAAATCTTTAACATTCGGCTCATTACAAACATATGTGAAAGTATGCAACGCTTTGGTTTTCAAAACACAATACAAAACTGATTTTTTATTCCAACATTTAACGTTAAAATGTTAATACCAAACACTGAACAAGCATATTACAATGTATAATTGGTACATAGTATAAAAAGTGTAACATCCATCATTTAAAATTAAACAAATAATGAAAATGCAGTGAAAGTTAGAGATTGTGAAGAAAAACAAGGAAAATAGTTAGTTTAATAAAAAAACCAGAACACATGAGTAGATTTCAACCCTAAAGTAAAAGTCAAACTTGAGTTAAATTTAATGTTGTTGTACAAGTCGATTGAGGTCTTACTGAACACTTTGACACTGGTTGGACTTTGAAAAACCATTCTTAAAAATAGTATATCCAAAGATCATCTGCTGTTGATTAGTGTTGCATAGTGTTCAACGTGAAAAAAAGAAAACATAAAGAGAGGTATCTCATTTTGATTCCAATAATAAGCTACATGTACACAATTTTAAAACAGTCTAATATTACATTGCATAAGAGTGTTTCAGAAAAAAATTCGGTTTCTATCAGTTATACTGACTTGTTCATAAACTTTGTTTTTAAACGACTTTAGGTATTTTAAAACTATTTCACGGAAATGATAACCATATTAAGACGACGTGTCGCGCGCAATATTTGGATTGCGACCTTGAAGGTCAAGGTCACAGCATGACTTTACAGGAAAATCTTGCCCGGCCCATAACTTCGTTAATTAAAGTTGGATTTTAAAATGATTTCTCAGTAACAATCACCATATTCAGACGACGTGTCGAGTGCAATATTTGGCTCGCTACCTTTAAGGTCAAAGTCACAGCTTGACCTTGCAGCAAAATCGTGTCATGCCCATAACTTCGTTATTTAAAGTCTGATTTTAAAACTATTTCAAAGAAATGATCACCATATTAAGACGACGTGTCGCAGGCGACATTTGGGTTGTTACCTTGAAGGTCAAGGTCACAGCATAACCCTGCAGCAAAATCATGTCCGACCCATAGCTTGGTTGTTTGAAGTCAGAGTTTACAACTGTTTTGACAAACTACTTCTCTGTGTTCAATGCCTATTCGGAGCGCATCACCCGGTTCGACCGGCTCTTGTTGACAGAAGGAGCCAGAGGAGGGGGGGCATATGTGTCATTTGACATTTCTTTTTTGTAAATTGTTATGCTATATAATACATGAACAAAATTATTTCATGCTTTAAAAATGTTTAAAAAATGTTCGACATACATGATGCCTATAATAATTATAATAGTCATAAATAAGATGTCAAGCTTGCGATGTGACAAATAAAATACAAATAAAATAGTATAAATACATGTTCATGTTGTTGTTGTTTTTCTACAATCTTAGCCATTCGTTAAGAGATAACATGTGCTGATACATTTATCTAGACTGCCGAAGATATGTGAAGTACTTGCTGTGTGTGTACTACATTCAACAAGTAAAAAGGTTTGACGCTGGAACAGATACTCAAGTGTTTATATTAGTGAATTGAACGCACAGAAATGTTGGATTTGGTAAACTAAGGTTTCATGATGTCACATAATTATAAAAGTATTGTTATGCATTGAGTAGTTAAGCAAAAGGTAAACATGAATAAGCTATTGTTGAGAAGGAACTGCCCGAGGTTCGGCACCTAACCAGCAGACCAGTTGGGCATTAGTTTTTCATAAACATCAAACATAATTCCACAACATGATGAAGATGGAGAAAAAGTCAGCACACATTGTCAATCTGTCAAAGGGAGAGTACTCATGCATTGCGCTGTTGGTAAGGAGCTTTTTAATTACAGCAAATGTAAATGAGGGCGCTTTAAGTAGATAATCGAAGACACATTTTGCAGCCAAATTTGTAAGTAGATTTTTTAATAAGTATAGCCTACTTGTTATAATTATATTTTTATAGTATAAAAACTAAGAACGCGCTAACTGTTAAACATAATGTAATTAAAAAAACTTGGAATAAACCAATTAACCATTTAAAACATTTTACATGTCACATGCTCCTACGTGTAGCATAAATATTCACCTGCTTGTCCACTTCCAAAAACGTGTTGCGTACCAATACCCTGCATGCTTCAGACCGCAGTAGTTCATTTAATGGTGTAAGAGAAATATACATGTATAATAAGGCTAAGCGAAATGCGATTAGGTTGACGGACCGCTGTAGCACGATATATTCAGTGCAAGACACAGCAAAGATTCGACAGTAAACCAAAGTGTATGTGCATTCATGGTTAAAACATGTCATCAAAAAGTAATTTAACATATACTCAGAGGATACCGTTTAGTTAGTACGTATTAGTACGTAAACATTTTGGTTTATTTATTTTTATTAAGGTACTTTTAAATTGCAATAAAACCCAGTTACTCTGCATTAAATTATTTTATTATCCAATACATCTTAACCATTTTAAAGACAAACATTCGTCATTTACAAAGGATACTCCGTCGATATTTTACATAGTTGTCAAACCAAAATTGTCAGTTTCTCGTTTGTCCGCCTCTTGCCTGGATAACGGGATAAAACATCGTCACATGCTGTTTATGAGTCGTCTGATGACGCGTTAGGATGTAAGCGCCCATAACGTTCATCACGACGACGCCATACACGAACCCTGCCATAGCCCAATTAAATTTAAACTTGGATTGGAGTCGTCAGTGAAGACGACTCTATTCCATCGCTGCCTTTCCTAACGGATGTGGCGGCTTGCCAATCCAAGCGTGCCTCGGTGACATGTTTGTATGGTCGTCAAGCTCGAAGCCGAACAGCCCTGAGTCTGTTCCTGACAGTATAAATAGAGATTCTGGTCCCCGTAGCCTGTCGCAGGCATGGAGCGGTGACGGTGTGATAATGTCACCATGTACCTATCTTCCCCTGGCGTTGTTATAGGGCCATTTCACCAAGGATTGTTTTGATCTCGAGAGTACCGGATATCTTTTTTAGTCGATCGGCCCTATTTTTGCAAAATAAGTCGGGAACCTGCGTGCACTAACGTGCACTAACGTATACTTTCGGGGTAAGATCTGGCGCGATCGCACTAGTCCCCCGAGGGTCGGGTACCTAAAAAGTGATCGGCTACTTTTTTTAAACAAGTTGAAAAACAGTAGCCGATCAAAACAGTCGGCCCGTGGTCGCCT
>Ga0224511_10001123_pt1 | contig 15321 bp, 11 predicted proteins | sample SF_May12_sed_USG_2_FD_169988 | JGI IMG/M metagenome (GOLD analysis project Ga0224511, IMG submission 169988) | Sediment microbial communities from San Francisco Bay, California, United States - SF_May12_sed_USGS_8_1 | ecosystem: Environmental > Aquatic > Marine > Sediment | place: USA...
TTTAAAGAAATTGTTGACGCACGGACGCACGCACGGACGCACGGACGGACGACGGACGACGGACGCCGGACATTGAAGGATCACAAAAGCTCACTTGAGCACTTCGTGCTCAGGTGAGCTAAAAAGCCTATTGTCATTTTTGTAACATTTTTACTATCAAGGTTTAAAACAATTATTTTAATAATTAGTTAAATTATCCAAACATAATGTACTGGGGTAAACTCGAACTAATAAGGAAAAAAGGCTGATAAAAATTGATTAATGAATAAAGGGTAAACTTTAAACGAAAGACTGACATTGTTTAAATGCGAAACTTTATTGCTGCCATTGTATGTTAAAGTAGAATCATCCTATTTATAATGTCAACAAAATAAACTCTTAGCACTTACCCTAACCACAATGTGTTTACCGTCGCAAATATGGACACGAAAATCAACGTTCCAAGAAAGAGTTTATTCATTTTTTCCGTCAATTTATGTCAAAGAAACTTCCATAAATATATATTATTTCCATCTATAATTTACAACTTAAAACCAAATCTTGTCACACTTTCAGCATAATTATAAGAGTCCATGCAAAATGTGTATGATCCAGCTAAAATGTGAATGATTATGTGCATATGAAACATGCACAAAGGAACACTGCAGTGAAATTGACAATAATAAATAGGCTGGAGTTTAGTTCCTTTGTGTACCTACAACCTTGAAGTTTGTATAAAGACTTGAATGCTCCTCACGTCGTTGAAGGCAGTCACGCAATGTTACGAAACGATCGAATAACGATTGTATCGATATGAAGCCTACTAGGCCAGTCAGCCTATATTTTGACTTTCAAAATATTGCAACAGACTTTATTTGCAATTAATATTGAGTTAATACATTTATAAATATTATCTCAATAATCTATAAAATCTAAGCATGGAAAATGAGAAAATAATAAGACTGTTTTATTGAAATTTTCATTGAGCGTTAATGTGATACATAAGCATATTGTAAACATCATTAACATGTATGACATAAACAATGGATCCTAATCAGTGTGGGCTATCTAGGCACATGAAAGTATGGGAGCACATTAACACATTAAAATATAATACCGGTAATTCATTTGCAATAGCAAGCATTGCTGACTATTTAAAAAGCTACATGTAATTGCACCTATAGAATTTTACTACACAGTTAAAAATAAAAGTTTTGCAGAAACATGATTTTTTCCATGTACTTAACAGTAAATTACTTACAGTTTTCAGAGAAATGTCAAATTAGGTATCTTGACACCAACTTGTCTACATGTACAAAAGTACTGCAATAGGGCAAATAGCTATGGCGTACCATTAGGGTCGTTATTGTACGACCCTGTATCGTACTAAAACTTTCAGTACCATACTCAAACTTTCAGTATCGTACTAAAACATTCAGTACCATACAGGGTCGTACAAATTGAATTTTCAGTAACATACTGTATCATGCATAAAAATAATTTAGACCTTTTGGTGCGTAAGTGTACGACCCTAAATCTTTTAGTATTGTACTGAATGGTTTAGTACGATACAGGATCGTACAAATTCCGATTGTTCCATGTCAGTATGATACTAAAAATTTGAGTATGATACAGGGTCGTAAAAATTCCCATTGGTCCGTTTCAGTATGATACTGAAAGTTTGAGTACGATACAGGGTCGTACAAATTCCCATTGGTCCGTTTGAGTACGATACTGAAAGTTTGAGTACGATACAGGGTCGTACAAATTCCGATTGGTCCGTTTCAGCATGATACTAAACTAGTGTTGGAAGCCATTTTGTTAGTTTTCGTTTGTTTATTACAAAAGAATATTATGAATTTAGACGTGTTTCACTCTAGCTCCCCAATTGGTAGATCACGTGACTTGCAAGCAGAGTCGTGGTTTCGATCACAGCCATAGATAAATGACTTCTGGCCTGTCTACAAATGGCGATCTCGGCGGGACCTATATAGGTCTGCCATTTAATTGCTTTAGTTGATGTAGCAATATTTCAAAGAATATTGAGGACTAATTTCAACCGGGTGTGTCTACGACGTTGAGTTCACTGTGATATATAGAAATGAACCTAAGACAGAAATATGAGCCCGGGTAGCTCAGTTGGTAGAGCACCAGACTTGGACGCAGGGGTCGTGGGTTCGATCCCAGCCCTGGCTAAATGACTTTTCCGACCTATCTTCTTATGTAATCTTCTATTTGTAGATGTGTAGAACAGATTGATTCAAACAATACAGATTAAAATTTACAATAAAAGGTAACATTCAACAAATGTGCCCTTTAGAATGTTACCATTCACACCTGTATCTGCCAATACCACAGTTTCAGCTCATATTTTCAAGATCAGGAGTAAATATGCTTGGAAATATATCTACAGCCAATTGACAGCGACTGGACACTCGCCATCAACAGACTCATGTCGTTGAAAAAAGATTTGCCCCTGACAAATTGTTCATGCAAACAGACATGTGATACTCTAAACTAAAATTATTAAATGGAGATATACATAGTATACATACTGATTCCCGAATGGGAATGTCCGACTGTGTTAGCTAAAAGCGATACCCCTACTTCCACCCAAACCTTGATTCATAAGTATGTACCCGCCAACACAGAATGCTGGGGTATGGGATGTGACATCACTGACACTGACCCAGGCTATGATTCCGACTTGAAATAGATTACAAGTTTAAATTGTTGGTAAGGACGTACATGCACATTGATATACACTCATTCAGTTGTGTGGCATCTTACATTACTATTGACGATCAGCTTCAATAAAACCTAGGCTGCTATTTTCCTCATGCAGGCTCTGTGCTACATGAGGGTTTTGCTTTTCTCAGTGTTTTCCTCTTTTCAATGTTATTCAGTCACATTGTTGACATAAAAATACCAACACTAAACGTTATTTAGCTGTTACTATCGGTTAAATAGAACAAAAATGAATTTTATTACCTAGTTATGAATTCGTCAATTCGGTGTTTTTGAGGTATTTCCAATGCTTAGATATTTCTGGATGTTTTACATGTAATGACCAATAAATATACGGTGTTAAATCAAAAGGTTTAATTTCTGTTGCAATTTTTTGAAGGTTAGGTCCATATTTCTGGTAGACTGACTGGTTTATACCGTTTGCATGTATATATTTATTCAGACGTTTGTCGAACCATGACTGGGAACAGTATATGGGCATGGTGTATACAATGATACGTGGTTTAAATATTGACTTGGACTTACCAGTTTTACGTTCAACACGCCTGCACATGGATACCCAATCTCCTAACAGCGATTACGTCACGCGTTGCTACATTAATCTCTGCCCCCAGCAAGGATCACGTGACGATAGAGTATCACGTGAAGTAAACTTGTTTTCTGTATGTATAGTACGTTTAATTCTGTACAGTTCGGTGAAATTTTACTTTCATAATTTCATATTTTAGGTTACTTTTTTCTAATTTGATAAATTAATATTTTTAAAGGAAAAATACTATAAACTATTATATTTTAAGGAGATAAGTCCAGAAAAAATATCCGCCCGTATTTGGGCGAAAAACTGGCTGGTTGCAGTGATATAATGTACTGTCAAGGGAAGTAACCACTGCGGGGAGTTTAATGGATACCCTCTATATCCGCGGTGCTACGCTTAAAATGAGGTAATGGACTTCCGGTGTTTGAGGAAATGTTGTGAATGGATAAAAAACAAGGTAAGTGGTCATTTTTTTTTTCAATTTGTTAACAAATGGAAACAATATTTTAATAAACGGAAAACGTAATTCGGTCCGTTCGCAAAATCATTTCCTTGTTGACGTTACCAAATTATATGTATTCTGAAAGAGTTATTAGAATTATTCTACGCAAATTTGTGCTCATGCTTACCAACATGTGTATTGGTTTTGTAGCAATGTAGATTAGAAGGTACATACGTATTGATGTTAGAAACGTACATGCTAAATGTGATTGTATAAGGTTCAGTAAAAGGGAAAATATTGCCAATTTTTAAAAGAGCTAGAGGGGATAAGTTGAGCTACAGTTGTCGCATTGCAATGCGGAGGATTACTTGGAGCTAAATATGTCACTCATAGAATGACAGCATGCCAAAATAATAGCATTGTTGAAGCTACACATATTACAATCTTATACATATTGTGTTGTTTCAGATAGACTTCAGGAAATGGACATTCGTCTTTCCCAGATTAAGAAATCAACATATATTGCCAAGAGACTTCGAGTTATTTATTCTCCCATAAAGGCAAACACAAAATTATAAAAAAATTCTTACAAATAGTTTTGAATGGTGTCAGTTTCATAAAAGATACTATTTCTAAGCTTATCATCATTTGTTTTGCATGTTTTGTGACATTTTGAAAATTTAACTCAATATTATGATATTTACATGATTTTTTGGCTAAATTATTACAAAGCTTTATTGTGTTAGTGACTGTTAACTCCAAAACATTTCTATTGTGGTCATTTATTTATTATGTATTTTATGTTATAAATATGTGTGCATAATAATAGTGATGACAAATAGTAAATTATTAAAAGGAAATTTCAAATATTGAGTTAAATAAAATGATATGATTTTAATTACATTCACACTTTCTTTAACATTGAATAGCTCGTGTATAGAATTTGTTGTAAAAGCTTGTTTTATAATTAGGCCACCTATTGCAACACTTTCATTGTCACCATTAATATTCATGTTGATATACATGTGTATCTTAGGATGAAAATAAAGACTCTCAAATCTTTTTAAAAGTTCATCGTTTTCACTTTATAGTCTTAGATTATAGAAAGTGATTGACTATCTTTCGAAAAATATTCATACAATTATTTTGGCAATCAAATGAATGTCAAAGAGCTTTTATGGTGATAAGTCTGTGTCTGCTTGTCATGTATAAAAATGCCTAAGTTCGACCATTTTTAGCCAAAACGTTTTAATCGTATTTTTTTCATTTTCAAGAAGATAGTAAATTTAGAAATAATGTATGTCTTATACTTTGAGTAACTATGTGATTTTCTAATAATAACTTTGCTGACACTTGTCTCTGTGACTTTGTAAAACAAACTGTGTTATAGCTACTTTGAAAGAAACTTAATAAACCAGAAAAATACATGTTTGAATGACTCATTCCTTGTAACAAAGGTTGTGAAGAAAGTTGGGGTGTCCAACATTTCAAATAATTCCCCACATACTACAAAACACTCTAAAGCGCTCTGCCGCTCGACCAGCCGCCCTTCGTAACATTATTTTATTACTTGTTTTCTGTAAATTAATTTTTGATTTATTACTTGTAATCAGTAAAAAAAACTTTTGACAAGGTTGTTTCATTTATTTTATACGTCATTAAAAATGGATGTACAATGTACATGTAACATTTGTTTTGGCAAACTGCATTTAAATATTAATTAAACAGAACTTTTTTAAAAAGATTCGATCAAATTGTGTTTTGTGCACCTTTAATAAAAAAGGCAGCAACAAAACATAATAATTTTTTTTTAAATATCAACTTTATTATGATGAATTTTCATCAACAATACCAAAACAAAAACAAAAAAGAAAGTTGATTTCCATTTTTCAATGATTTGTTTTACAGTTATTATTAGTTTTAAAGTCCATATCCACAGGCTGTCAAGTAGGCAATTGTACATAAACGGAGAATCGACATTAAAAGTAGGAAAACACTGGGCCTAAAGGATATTTCTTAAATACTTGAAACTATACATAACCAATGTTCAATATGTATTAAACACCTTAATATTAAACACCTTAATATTAAAACGTAAGAGGCCACGAACATATAAACACAACACCACAATAATAGAACATTATGAACATATATGTATTTGACAATCTAAATAACCTTACAACTAATATATAATAATATATATAATTATGTTTGAATAACCTAAATTATTATTATAGTAAAATACGTAACAAAATTATTTACTCAAACTTAGCACCCTTTCTTTGTCTTGATTTCGATTAAAATTATTATTGTTATTATTAGAGTTTTGCCTTTTGAAAAAACTTCCTGATTTTAATTCTAAATCACAATATACTTTTGTAATGTATAACATATTTAACGTTAAAAGTTTGGTGAGTAGTACGTTTAAAGCTGTTACTATGCGTAGTGTGTTTCAATTAACATTAAACATGATAAAACACCAAACGTTGTTTCTTTAACGTTGTCGCGCGAATTTAAATCCAAAAAAAAAATTGTTGTAGACAGTGTAAAATACAATGTACTCAATCTGCTCTAGCTCCACTCGATATCATCTAGCTCTTTTGATAATTGGTCATAAATTACCCATTTCTAAAATAGATACATTCACATTTAGCATGTACGTGTCTAACATGAATATCCATGTTCCACCTTACCTACATTGCTGCAAAACAAAATAACTACTCAATACAAATAATATCATATTTGGTAAAAATGAGTACATTTTTGCGTAGAACAATTAAAAAACTCTTCGGAATACATTTAATTTGGTAACAGGAACAAGGAAATGATGTTGCGAACACATGCTGATCGAATTACGTTATCCGGTTTCTAAATACTGTTTCGTTTGTTTACAAATTGAAAAAAATGACCACTTATAGTATGATTTATCTGACCTTGCACTGACCTTTCCTTATGAATATTCCGAAAATCTTCGTAAGTTTCACATTATTGTACAGCAGGAATGTACCTTTTGTCAATGAATAATCTGTTAATCTCAATCTAGCTGTATAACAATATGTAGCTCAGTGGTATAGAAGTTTGACTGGGAACATGATGACACGGGTTGAAATCCCCTGCGCGAAACTTTTTGCCATATTTTAATGAATTTTTTAAAGGCGCAACACATGCTCGAGATATTTGTTCTCATATAAATTTATAACACTTGAATGTTTGAATATAATTTGCACTGCGTCACATCTAGCAAAAAATCAGCACGTCGAAACGAAAGTCGAGTGTTTTATTACGATCTAATGAGGTGATGGTTGACACTTAAGCAACGCATTTGAAACAACAACGGTATTTAACGTTTTTTGAGTGAGTAGACATGTCAACAAAAATAAAACATTACAAACAAAAATTGTTTCAGCGGGATTCGAACACATAGTTTCTTGATTCACAACCCAAAATCCTAACCACTGAGCCACTATTTCACACATTAACTCAGTAAACAAAGCGTTCAATGAACCTGGTTGTCATGTACGACAGCTGTATATATACCTTTTTATAGACAGCAAACACTGCCAAACATTAATGAGGAAAGGTCAGTGCAAGGTCAAATAAATCATAATAACTTGTTTTTCATCCAATCACAACATTTCCTCTAGCACCGGAAGTCGATCTCCTCATTTTAAGCGTAGCACCGCGGAGATATAGGGGATCGATGTACATGCGTGATTCAATAGCACCTTATCGCAACAAGAACGAAATTCAATTCTTATTTTAAAGTGATATATCAAGCCTCTTACTATACATTGCACCAATTTATTTAATATAAATTAACATGATGAAAGGGAAACGGTTTAAAACACATGGCCCACCAAATACAGATTGTTCTTGGTTCTAGGGTGGATACAAAGTATTGAGACGGAACATGTTTCTCTCTTATTGTGTTCACATTATTGTTGTGACTTTGATAAAAACCTTTATACTTTGCTGTATAAATAAAGAAAAGTACCTTAATCAAATTTTATTAGATATATGTATCTGGATTGTTTTAATGATACTGGAATACATTTCACGCAGTTTGAAAAAAAAGCATATTTGTTATATGAAAAAGTAACATCTTTATATTTGTCTTCAAACTGGGGGTGGGCACTGTTCTTTATTGCAAACGCATAGACCCAAAATGACACACGGAAATGACACGACTACAAATTGTATTCGAATAATAACTTGTATTATACGTATATTTGTTTAGTTAGTCTAGATGACCGTTACTATGGTCATTTTTCTAGTATCATTAGACATGTCCCGTTCTGCTAATTATGCTGAGTTTAAGCTCCATGAAATGTCACGAAATTAGAAATTTAAATAACATTAAATTGCTTAAGGTGATGTCAAATATGGCATATTAAATATTGTTTTGTGCAAGTCAAAACGGTATATGGTTATAATAGTGTACGATGGAATTACTGGATCTGCTGCGGGAATAAACAAAAGTTATATTAAGTACTAGTATGTGTGTATTGAAATAACTCTTTAAATGTGTTTTCCGTCAAGGTCATTACTTAAGGTTTGTTACCTTTCACTTGTCGGGCACGGTAGAATGTTAAAAAATTCTAAAACCGTGTAAGTGTTACAGTTGTAAATATGATGCAAGCTGGTGACCAAAAATAAACATTTTTCGTCCTTCTTATGCAACGTGTTGACATCATTAAATTTCGCACAATTGCACATAAGCTGCTACGCATTTACATGCAAGTAAACACACAGTCTCGTAAAACAGCATTCCTGAATACGATATGCTCACGTTTTATTTGCGATTCTCGACTTGTCCGGACAATAATCGCCTTAACGATTGTGATATGTAGTTTATAGTTCATGTCTTGATAAATACACACCATTGGCACTATCAGCGTCCATCAGCCAATAGCGGATTTATTGTAAAAGGTAGATCTGCCATTTTATTTTATGTATTTGAATTCCTATATTTTTAATTTACGGTAATAATGGGCTATCAATCTATTTTCCTTTGTTAACGATTAAATAGTATACAATCCATGATAAAATTGTTCGGGTTTGTAAAACAAGCTGAAAAGGGGACATAGCTATTAATTAAGAAACTGGCAATTAGTACCACGTTCGGTATGCATTTGTTTCAGCAAGTTAGAAGTTTTGAAACAAAAATGACAATGAATGTGTACCAATTGCAAATGTTAGCTTCTAGGCATTTTACTGTTCTGGCAGATGAAGTCCCAGCATGTCTTTGTGCTTGCTTGCTTGTGTGTGGCTGGCAACCGGGCGGGGGGCAAGGCGGAGAAAGACGCTACAGAGGAAGCTGCAAATCTGCTAGCTAAGGCCAAGAAGGAAATAGAAGCACAAAGTAGCAAGAAAACAGCAGCAATGACTGACAAAGGTTTGTTTAATCGTTTGCCAATGTTAAAAAAATTGAATCATGAAACATTTTATGTTGGAAAAAGGAACTGATATTAATTACACCGTTTAGATATTTTAGTTATCTTTTTAGCTTTAAGACAGAATGTTAAATAAAAATCATTAAAGTTTAAAAACCTAATACCTAATAATGCGCATCTTCCATATTGTCGTTTTGTAAAGAATGCGCATAATTTTAATCCAATTTTTATTGGTAGAACGCACATAAAATTGTAAATAATTGCCATGCGACTGTATTGATAGTGTGGTCAAACCTTTTTCCTCAACCGCTTTAAAAACTTAACATTTATTTTATTCAAAACTTTTTTTCCTTTGACATTTTAAGTTTACGTTTAAACATATAGATATATGAATATGATATAACTATACCATAGGAGACGAAAAAGATACGGATGAAATGCAAAGAATGTTTTTTGGTAAGAACAACAAGGAAGTTGTCAAAATTGCGAAGGCTGCCAGCATCCAGCTAGAAGCCCTCAAGAACCTTACTACGGCGTGAGTAATGTATTTCAGATTTTTTTAAACCAAGGTATTATGTTTTCTGTATTAGCAAAGGTATTGTAGATTTAAATTATACTATACAACAATTTATGCGGTAAGTCTTACAGTGCACGACTTACCTAAATTTAAATATTAAAGAACTTTTTTTCTTGCTGTCGATTAGTCATAAACTATGTGGTAATTGATATACACAAAATATTAATAATTCCTTTTTGTTTGCCTTTCAAAACATTATTAAGTCGTGTAAGTGTGGCATTGTTATTAATATGTAAAATGTATTTTTCTTATCATATGTATAGAACAATAATAAGTGTTATACATTATTGTTCATTCAAGGAAAGGCATAGACACCCACCGACTTAGAGTCAACATTCAAACTTTAAATGCGTGGAAAAAGAGCTTCAAAGAATACTGTCCGCTAAATTACCAGGTGATACATTTTATCCTTAAATGATAATTATATGTACACTATTAAATGCAAGACTGGTCTCCATATTTAGGCCGCTATATTGCGGGACAACAAAAAGATGAATGATGTTGTACTTATTTCATTTTGATATCATTGCTAGTTTTTGAACATGACAAATTGACTATTTTGGGCTGCTTTGGGCATTTTGCTTTGTATTTCCTCCTTAAAGTGTAATTGAGGTTAGCAATATGTCATTTCCCTCCATCACACTCATGATATATCATTATATACACATTTACATTTTAACCACTGCTAAGACAATATAGTTAGTACAGGTTGACATTTACATAATTATTATACAGCATTACTATACGTGGTATACATGGAATTTACTATTCTCAAGGGATCCAAGTGCGACCCGAGATCTTATTACCGTACGTATGACGGATCGTGTAATAACGTCCGACATCCAACCTGGGGCGCCACGTACGCCCCTGAGCTGCGAGAGATCCCCGCCATGTATGACGATGGTACGTGCCTCATTAAAACAGCTCTGGAGTTTCGAGAATAATGTTGTTATTTTTTATTTATATATGTTACCCACCCGGTCATGCCAAAACTTAAAAAGGTTCGAAATATAAAAAAAATGTTTTATGAATATGGTATGTTATTTTTTGAATTTCTAATGATGAAGTATTGAGGTTCATTAACGATTTTAGTTTAATTCAGTAGACACAAAAGAACGTAAACGAACCAGACAAACATACCTGTATGAAAGTTAAAGTCTATCTGAAACAAACACTTTGATTCCCAGATGATTTGTTTAGCAACTTTGAAATGCACAAACTGTTTTTATTTCACTATTATATGTTTGTATTTACTACTATAAAATGCATATAATTATGATATACATTAAGCGAAACTGATTTAGACCCCGAAGATCCGTTATTTTTGCTACCAGGTGTTAGAGCTATGCATGTCTAACATAAATCTCAATACTATTTATTTATTCCGTTGTTGTTACTTTGATTTGTGTATAATATTATATGTCTTATATGTTTTCAATATGTTTTCCATATTTATATTGATTTATTAATCATAACTCTTATTAGTTTATGTTTATTGCATGTAAATACTTCTAATATCATCAGTATTTATAGATTGAATTGAATTAAATTAAACATAATCATGTTATTACTATTTTAACCTAAACACACATACATATGATATATATATTACCAATAAGCAGTGTGACACTTATTATTTCCCGAGGTATCGACTCCCCGCGTCAGCGTGACCGGCTGGGCCAACCGCTGCCAAGCCCGCGCGTGATCAGCAACCGTGTACACCGCGTAGATGGCACCTCGCCACGTAACGCCGACCGCACCATGATGGTGATGCAGTGGGGACAATTCATGGATCACGACATTGTGGAAACACCTGAACTTGAAGGTAACATTTCATTGATACTAAGTTTCGAAGTTTAAGTATATGACTTAGTGATTGCCTTCCAACCTTACCACACAACAGTATGTAGTTTTAATTGTGTTTATGCTAAAAAAGTTCCATCATTTTCAATACACGTTTATTTCTACTTCATTCCTTTAATTTACTACTTGTAAAATATACATCTTCCTTTTCACTTTATTTGTTTACACATGACCGTTCCCTCAAAATGCAACCAAATAAGCTATCAGTTTCCTGTTTTCCAAAACAAATGTTTTTGATTCGTTATACAAGAAAGTTAACATTTTGTCTGTTTAATGGAAAGTCTTCTTAGTTTTCGAAAATGTTTACAACAGTCTCTGTTGATTGAATGTTTATTAATATTTTCTACTGTAGAGGAAGATGGCAGTGCAATTAAATGTTGTGAGGAAAACGGGAAGAACAGGTATGCTTTATCGAGATTTTCTTAGTTTTGCAATGTATTGAAAACAATTCTATTTTTTCACGAATGAAAACCCGGTAATACTGGTTTCATATTAGCTTTTATAGGTTTTATTACACTAGTTATGCATGTAATATCCGTAAGCTGTTGGTTAGATGTTTCATGTTACAAATGTAACCTTTGATATAAAGTATGTGTATAATTTCTTGAAATATTTACTTGCACCTCTTATTCGTTTTCATTAAAATGTCCGATTCCATTCGTTAAAACATAACCAAAATGTTTCGGGTAGCTTTAATAAAATGTGTATAATTAATTGATGCATAATAAAATAGTTGTGTGTATGTAGGCCGGAGTGTTTCCCTATAGAAATCCCGAAGGACGACCCCTACTTCAATACCACGTGTATGAACTTTGTCCGCTCCGCGCCCTCGCCCAACGAGGACTGTGGGCCAGGTGCGAGCATAAACGTTTGTTTGTTTGATTTTTTGTGTGTTTTTGTTTGTTCGGATTTGGATATTATGAATTTTCTGGCATATTAACAAAATTTAGGTTAAACGCTTGGATGATTTAGAAATTCAAAAAAGAAAGAAGGCAAAATTTTCATATGTGTTGATATCTTTCGAAATGCATGCTATGTTTGTTTTTCGTTAATGTAACTTCACATAATATGGTTTTTCCCCATGAGAACATCTAATATAATTACGTTTTTCAATGTATATTGAACAGATGTATAGTAACACATTTTATAACCAAGCAAGTTGTCTTATTGACGCAGACGTTTTATTTGCAAATAATCTACTAGCCTACATTTCGGGTTCTTGTGTACTGTCATCTGTGTCCGCTAACACGTTATGGGTAACTGCTTAAAGTACAGTAAATGTGGCACCTAATGCGTCGTTGTTGTCGTACATAAATATGACAAAAACTGAAGTAACAGTTTGGTCTACTTTCTCATTTCTAGGTGAAAAGCATATAAGATCTAATAATGCTTTTATTTTTCAATTGAAAGCTGAACCTGTTTATTTTATTACCTTTTTATCTTAAGTTTGAGATATTCTATACTAATTCCCACGCGAGAACACCAATGTTTAGTGAAGTAATAATGTGTCATGGCATTAATGGACACTTGTTTTGGAAAACAAATTATTCGTCCTCAAAAGCAATTTTTAAATCACAGACTCTTTTTATACTGGTTTTATAATGACTTAAATAGATGCAAGTGGATTACCTAAAGAATACTAGCGCTGTATCTTGATACTCTTATAAGCGCTCTCACATTTTGCAGTATGTTAAGTGTCAAAATTAATACAACATTGCAAAAAATCATGATCAAAAATGTGCTTTAGAAAACAAAGTAAAAATCCAACAATAACAATATAAATTGAAGAGATGTTCAAAGAAAAAGGCAAACATAAAAATCCTTAACAGAGGCGGGAATCGAATCTGGGAACTCTTGTATTGCAGTCTACCTCTAGAACACCGAGACAATCAAACTTATCGATTGAATTCAAGCTAGTTAACTGTTTCAACCTAATGGGTCGAAACATAAACAAACAAAGCCACATTTTTCTGTAATATTTTAACATGCATAAATTATTAACTTTTTATACATGTATTTATGGATATAGCATTCACTGCTCAAGTATGGTTCAAAGATGGAACAATCCATTTAATATAATAAAGTACTATTGTAGGTAGATAAAAGTGTACGTGTTCATTCAATCTTTTTTTAACGCTTGTAAAGGTTTTATGTAGAACAAACCAGTGGCAGTATACAGTGGTACATATGTACTTAAATGTAAGTTACTGCACATATGTTGACAAATCTCTTGTTGGAGACATGCATACACGTCAGATTACTGATGTAACATAGCTGCACTTTTGTAATAACTATATTAATCTGTAAATATTTGCTTTGCTAGAAATGCAACATACGGAACGTATTTGATACACCTACGTACAAAAGACCGCCTTTCTTAAAACTGGGCTAAAGCATGTTGTTGTGTGACATTTCAGGTTTTCGAGAACAAATGAACCACGTGACCTCATTTATCGACGGATCAGCTGTATACGGATCAACCGAAAAAGACGCCATGGAGTTGAGGAAATTCGAGAACGGTACAAATATTGGGTCCCGATAAAGGTTTTATATCTAACGTCTTAATATATGAAAACAATATGCATTTGCTACAAGGCATTCGGCCCATGCAAAATGTATAATAACCAATTGAAAGACACATGTAAAAAAGTCAACAATAGTTTATTGTACTCTAGTTGCATTATGTAACTAAATAAATACATTGGTCATAGATTGATAACCGTAATCAATATATAGAAATGAAATATACATGACTTCGACTTAAACTACATGTATTGTTCCATTTTAATAATTTGCACTAGTCTTAGCGACGTTGCCCTTGCTGTTAATTAATATGATGTTTCTAAGGTCTCATGAACGCGGTTGGTGATTCCAATACCCTGTTGCCGCCACAGAAGAACAATGACGCATGCGTGGCAGACAAACACAGGGGAGACTACTGCATGCACGCTGGTGAGAGTGTTAACTAAGTTATTGTCAATAAATGTATAACAAGATAAGCAAATACTTTACTTAAGGAGCGGTCTATTTATGAATATCAATTATGAACACTGATAGTCACCTTATAATGTTCAAACAACAACCAATCATGTTGTATTTACATACTTTGTAAAATATTGTTTGTTGGTTGAACATCAAAAGGTGATTATCAGTGAACATAATTTAAAAAAGTTATATTCATAAATTGACCCCATCCTTAATATTCGACCAGTTCAAACACATTGACGAAATTTGTGCAAGACCGTGTAATTGTTTTTAGTAGATCTATATATTGATGATGCCAAAAGTAACGCAGCTGCAACTCATTATGGAAAACAAGAATGTTATATATGGTTGCGTGTCTGCTAAATCGATTAAACTTAAAAGCCGATTTGTATAATATAAAGGTACATGACATCTGCTGATTTATACCTCTTAAATATGTATCTAGTCCAAACTTTCATTCTATTTATAGAATGCAATGTCGCTTTATTTTCTCGAACATTACTACAGGTGACATCAGAGTGAACGTGGTTCCCGGTCTGGGCTGGACGCACACGACCTTCATGAGGGAACACAACCGCGTGGCGAACCAGCTGGCCGCCATTAACGAACACTGGGATGACGAGACGATATTTCAACAGGCCCGCCGCATCATCGCCGCGCAGCTACAGGTTGAATGGATAGTTCCACAATTTCTTAATCTCCGCCCAAAAATGGCGAAATCTATTGTATATGTGATAACGCTTATCACAAACAGGAACCATGCTTTCCATTGTTTAAACTAGGTCAGATTGTCATTTTA
>Ga0224511_10001124_pt1 | contig 15320 bp, 10 predicted proteins | sample SF_May12_sed_USG_2_FD_169988 | JGI IMG/M metagenome (GOLD analysis project Ga0224511, IMG submission 169988) | Sediment microbial communities from San Francisco Bay, California, United States - SF_May12_sed_USGS_8_1 | ecosystem: Environmental > Aquatic > Marine > Sediment | place: USA...
CATCCAACTCAACACCGAACTAAAACAACTTAAAAATGTTGATAATCTTTGTTCGGCCTATAGAAACCGATATACAGTCGTACCTTCGTTTGGACCATGTTAATTCGTTGGTTTCTGAGGGTTTCCACAGATTTAAGGGGATGAACTTGTTTCTCGGCGTTTGCTTGTTCAACGAGAATGTCAAGGGCGATAAACGTGCCAGTTCGACCCACTCCAGCACTAAAGAAACCATATGTTTTGTTGTAAACAGTAATGATAATTCAAACATTCTAATATATTACTTCTTTCATGACTTTTGAATGCATATACCGATTTACAGTGGAAAGGTACCCAGTGGAATTTTATAAATCATCTTTGTACTGATGCGCCTTACAACTCCAGCGGTACTGCGTGTGCGAGTAAGTTCAGATGATTGACTACAGCAAACTCAAGTTTTGTATACAGTACATTTACCTGCAATGGACAACAATAGGTGCATCGTTTACAGAACAATTGGTGTCAATGGTGCACCAAAAGTTGACAAGGCTCCACGAATTTTGAGGTACGTCCTTGTCGGGCCAAGCATTGAAATGGAACTGCTGTACCTGGCGAGATGTGTTCTCATCAACCTTGTTAATAGATTGATAAGATTACTTTAAATATTAAGTTATGTGGCTTAAGTAATAATTCGAAATCTGGTGTACTTAAATGATAAAGATGTTTAGGTAAGACTTATTATCATTACCTTCTTTACTACAAGTGTCCGAATGTCGAACTCTGTCATCTTCCGGACGCTAGCCACACAAATCGCTATGTTTCCGTACTGGATGGTTTGTTTATCTTTCGGCCAGTACTGAATACACTTTATCTGAAGCAAATTACATACAGCTTTTAAGTATGTTGGTACTGTTTTGCTAGATGTTTGCGTTAGCGTTGATTTTATTAAGTGTGTTTAAGGTTGTATCAGTCAATAAGATATATAGGAAAAGTATTTTGCGTAAAATAATAAAACATTAGATCGCTTGTCTCTGACGACCGAGAACATAACAAACATACTTCCGGGTTATGTGTTTTACCTGTCCGGTTTCGATGGGGTTTGTAAGCATAACAATTTTCTCGATGTTCTGTTGCCATATCATTCTCCAAAAGTCATTGACCATGTGCTCTGTTGGACCTGGTAGTGAATGAATTTGGTAAAACAAACAAACCACAGCATGGTCGTTCTTGGCAAAAAATATGGACATTCTATATATTCTATAAAACCGAACAATGGCGGCGCAGTTTTGGACAATACCAGCCTTTGTGCAATGTCTAGTATCAGGCATAAGGGAAGATTGTCTTTCAATGTTCCGGTTTTACCTTGTGAAAATTTTGTTAAAATAAGTTATAAGTATATCATTGATTTAAAAAATAGATTGTATTATGATAATTTGTTTTGTAAAAGACGCAGCAAGTTACGTCCGTCCGTTTCCTACCTTGTGAAGCAATAAATTTCCTGTCTTTGTTGTAACCCTGAAACAAAATAGCACTGCCGTTAAAATACTTACCTCATGTTCCTCATGTTAATGTCTTAAACTAAATCATAAATAAATGCACAAAAAAGAAAGTATTCAAGTGTTTGTTGTTACAGTAAAACCGTAAGACATTATCACCAAATAACTAACAAAAGTTAGTAAGTTAAACTTACATTGATAAAGCTTGCGTTAATGTACTCCGAATCATTTGGATATTCTTTCTTCAAAATTACCCGTGAGTGGTCATCTGAAATAAACAGCATAATTAAGACATCAATTTTTACAAATATTATAATGGTCACATAAAAATAAAATACGACTTTTTACTTTTACATATGTAAAATTCCGACAAAAGTATCGATGCACTAAAGGATGAACGTGTTTTACAGGCAAACATTTCCCTGTATCTGTGTTTCTTCTTGTTTTCTTCCAAAGCTCCAACCTCGTGTTTATGAACAAGACCGTGTTGAAGAGACTGAAACAGTAAGTGTAAAATTGTTCAGCTACTCTATATAAAAGTTGCTTACAAAGGTAACACCAATATGAATTACGATACTATGGGTTTCTTTCGAATATGGCATAGAAAAGTACAAATTGATATTGTCATATACATAATATAAATTGAAAAGCAATAAGTAAAACATAAGCTTACATTGAATTCAGCATCAAAAAGTTTGTTGTTCTGTTGTTTCTTAAATAAGATGATGTCGCGTAGTTCGTGCACTGCTATTCCTTCATATGTGTTTTTTTCAAAACTGTAATAGTCGTTTGGCGAATTAACATCTGAAAATTAATTTAAAATTATTAAGCAACCATTAGAATACTGATACTGTGTGAATAAAATAATATTCATCATTCACGAAACCAAGTGTAAAGACAAAACTGGTTTCCATATAATATTTATAATCATTCAAGGAAACCTGCTTGTTGACTTACCTTCATGCTGTGACTTCGAATAAGACTTTTCATCGTTACTATTGGTAGCGGGTGATGAAGAAGTATACTTGCTGTTTTCGCTTGACCTGATAAAACCATTATATATACCTAGTGGTTTTGTTTCTAGCACTAATGGACTTACTTTATACCTTATCATTATTGGAATGTTCTGCTAATATTGAAATAAAATTGTCATCAAAATTTGCAAAATTAACAATCTTATTAAAACTGAACAGTGTTTTATGTCACTTATTAAATGTTAAAAAGGAGTACAATATTACTACATGTACTTAAAATATGACACAACAATGATTTCATAGTTTCATCTTAACAATAACAATTATGCATTACACTATGTTACTTTATTCCTTCAAAAAAGTGCAAAGATGCTTTTCAAATAATTATCAGACATAAATATAACTTGAAAATAGCATACACAATGTATCGTAGTATAAATAATTCACAAAGTATAAGCCGTTATATACACTTTCTCGTTTTCTTACTAAATAATATGGTGTTCACAAACACTATTACCTTAATCTACGTCGGAAAATGAAGAGTACGACCAAAACAAATGCAACAACAACTACAGCACCAACAACACCACCGATAATAGGTCCAGGGTTACTGGTACTGTCAACTTTCGCCATCGCTATAATATGTAAGCATAAACAAAATTATGCTCGAGAGCTAAACGCCATTGTACTCATTGCAAAAGTTTTGCTCTAAAAGCAATTCATATTTATTATATCGAGTATCGTTGTGTCTTGGCACTTAGATTTTCACATTCAAAAAGTGGTCTGTAGATAACATTACTGTCGGTTTCTTTGGGAGCGTATTCGTAGTCAATATATATACTATGATTACATATGTACATAATAAAGCCAGTTTTTGTCCATCTAGATTAAAGATGCTATCTCTATATCTTGCAACCAGACGTGTGAACATGTTCCTTTTTATCCTAATAGTGCAGTAAATCCTCGTTCCGTAAATACGAGAAATTGTATTACAGAAATAACGATTTTGATGAAAAAGATGGCCCGAAAATTTGGCATTATTATTGTTGATGCATAACGTTTAACAGTTTGATATCTTTACTACAAACAGTCCTTATACATTCATTTGGCTCGTTGGCCACAAGAGTAACGCATCAGACTGCAGAACCAGAGGTACACAGTTTGATTCCCGGGAATGGCAAGGAATTTTACATTGGCTTTTTTTGTGTTTTTGTTGTTGCGTTTTTACTGTTTTGCTCCCAAACCTTAACTTCATTAAATTTTGCCTTTACTTTTGAAATTTTATTTCATTAGTTAACTTGACATACTGCAGAGATTGAGGCAAATTATGTGGTCATAAAGATATAGACAATAGCATCTTTAAGAGATACGTGACTAATGGCCGCACATAAGTGTATGTCTCTTTACAATGTGTAACCACTCACTGTGGCCATGCTCAAATACCCTTCCCTGATTCGACAATAATGTGTTTAAACTGAAAATACATATTAATGTTGATGTTTTGTTTTATTGGAAACTACAGTAATTTAAGCACTCAGGCAACAAAATAAATTATTTTACAAATAAAAAATGTCATATTGAAATTGTTTAATAGGTTTGATGGGTGTCTATCGAAAATAAAAAATAAAAAAACCACCTTTAATACTATAAATATTCCAATAATTTGTGAACGTTAATATTGCTCTAAATGATTTGCCGAATGTGTAATCGGTTTGATACGTATAATTGCTAGACTTCATCATTTAGTAAAATGTTGGTTGGTTGTATACCGTTTACTTTCGGTCAATCATAATAAACTAGTTATCCCTTCGGCTTAATAAAACTTCTTAAATCGTTTTATTACATTAGTTTATATGTGGCGACGTTGATATTGACTGTAAAACAATGCACTGTACCTAAACTACATGAAGACCCGCCCCATCCTTCTGCACATCCATTTGGACAGGAGCCGTTAACATGGTCACAGTCGCCGTTCTCGGCACAGTTGCATATCTCGCTACAGTTCGGGCCAAAGCTGCTGCCATCACATTCTTTAAACATTCAAATAGTATTTTGTTTAAAAGCCATAAGAGAAAAATACCCTAAATAGACAAACTAACAAATTGTCGTTTTTTTAAAACACAAAAACAACATTGAAAAGCCGCCCCTGGAAGTACAATTATTTACAGTTAAGATACAATTTACGAAAATTATATTCCAGTCATGATGACTGACTATTATTTTACTTTAAAAGATCAATGCAACTTCTTCGTATTATCTTTTAAATGCCGCTTTGCTCTCTTTAATGCATTTCTGAGCCTCATGTAAATAAAGGATAATAAAATCATTCGAAGATTACGCTTAGTACATTTAGAAGGTAGAGTCCAATAATTTAATTATTTAAAGGCACCTTGACATAATAGTCTAACAAACGGCACAACAAAGAACACAGAAAGCAAGAAACTATTATACGGACGCAACAAACATGTAGGCATTAATTGTAGTTGTGTATGTGTATATTAAATAAACAACACATTTCCAACGAATGTTACCGCCTTAGTACGACCACCTGGTTTCATTGTGAGTTAAAGCTCAATAACACAATATAGAAAGTAAACGTACTTATATTGCATGCAAGTCCTGTCCATCCACTGTCACAGCCAGGTTTTAGGCACTCGCCCGTGACTGCGTCACATGTGTTTGTATAACGGCAGTTACATGGGTTTGAACATCCAGAGCCATACGTTCTCTCGCTACAAACTGGGACAAAATCAAATGACAACATTGTGTGTTAATTTAAAAATAACGATGTAATACTAGCATAGTTTCATTAAGAAAACATGCACATACCTGCTTTGTACATATGTACTTTACAAATGGTCATAAACGCGTCATCCTTAGACAATTGCAAAACCTGAAGTATGTTTGCCGATGAGAAATTAATAATGTTTCCATTAGGTGATGAAGTTGAGTGTAGAGTCTGAATATATTTTGCTTCACTTGTGTTCACTCCGATAGTTTTGTTACTAGTATATACACTCAAGTTGCTGCTTTGATCCTTGTTGCCTGCAACAAAATAAAATTATACTGAAAAACAGTACATATTGATTATAGATTTATTAATAATAAATAATTAATATAATGATATGAAGATTACCAATGATAAGTATTAGTTGCCACTAACCACTTAACAATTAGTAAAAAATGTTTTTCTTATAGACCAACAAACCTGTGTAATACGAACAAAATGGCAACACATTAATATTCACGAACACGTAAATAGTTAAATATGCCAAGTGCTCACCGTCAACGCGTCCATAAACACGTATACCAGCAATAAGATGCTTTCTTCCAAGGTCCACCTCCCACCAATTCAGAATTTGTTTTGTAGAAACACTACATCTGCGACAGAGATCTGTGTCGTTTCCAGCGTGTTGTGGCGAGTATAGGTCATTTATGGCATTGTTTGAAGAATTAGACTTGCAATAATCACCGGATTGGTTCGTTGTAACTTCAGAACTAACGCTTTGCAAAATATCCATGTCTGTTCTCAAAAAAGTAAAATACATGTTAATATACAATCCTGAAACCATTTGGGTATTTTATAATTCGACAGCTGTTTATCACAAATTGTTAGAAACTATTAGTTTCATCCATTACATAAATACATATATTACCTAAACTGCAGTTAAATCCAGTCCATCCGAACATACACGATGTAGAACAATTTCCGTACAAAGTGTCACATTCATAAATATGTCCTTCGCAATGACAAACAGAATCGCAGTTGAAACCGAAATGTCCATTTCGACAAGCTACAAACAGTAATTATGTACAACATACTTACAACACACGCTGACTTATTTACAACATTTCAAAATACATAACTCAAAATATTTAAAAACATATCCCTTCATAACCACCATCAAACGTAATCACATCTTTGCTATTAAAAGCCTAAAAAGGCAATGAAAAATGAATGTATTACGCGTCTTGCAAGTAGAACCATTGAATCCCCTCTTGCAACCATTTGGGCATCTTCCGGTACTTTTGTTACATGTTTCGTCATTCAAACAGTTACCACAATGTTCAGTGCAGTCACTACCGTATGTTCCATCTTTGCAAGCTGTTATAGAAGCACAAAAAATGTAAATGATTCAGAAAATATGGGGGTATTCACTTTTTATTATAAAGCGACCCAGGACTAATTTTGAGCATGAACTAAACATTCTCGTTTAGAATGTCATAAAACATATGTTAGACAAACGAGTTTTGGCAAAACTGAAAGTTAAGTCAAACGAAGTTAAGTGTACAATACTGCCAATAACATATTGTTGTTTTAGTTGTAGTTGTGTACACCCAATTCAACTATATATTACAATGTTGATGCAGCTTTAAAATTGTTTTAAAACATACACATTTAAAGTATTGCACATTTCTTTTTACAACAAGAGTTGTGTATGTTATCGTGCAGACATTTTAACATCTGGGTGTGCATACAAGTAATGCAAAGCTGACATGTTTGTCGTATCATGAATCACGACCAAATAAATAACTTTATAAAAATGAATTGAATGTTGAATATTATTTTGTGTCATACCTAAAGCTCATAAGGCTCGTATGTACATACTTGTGTTGCAAAGCGGACTCTGGTTGAAGACGTATCCCGGTACACAACCACTAGTACAGGACCCGTTAACGTGATGACAGTTGCCACCAACACAGTGAGGACTGCAGGTTTGACTGCAGTTGTTAGCGCCGTAGGTGCCGTTTATGCATTCTGTAAAGGAGAAAAGAACGGTTCAAACGATCTAATCATAACAGTTAAACAAATGGTATAAAGACAATTATCGGTTAAAAACACATTCTTTACATTTGCTGGGTATATATGATTTAGTAATAAACTGATGAAAGGGAAATACACATCTACACCTATATATACTTTATAGGTCATTAAAATGGGAAAATGTCATACGTGCACAGTACCTTTGTCACATAAGTCGCCCCAATAGCCGGCTTCACAACCGAAGGGACAATGTCCATCAGTTTTGTTGCAGACAGAATTATGACACACGCCACAGCTTTTAAGACAATCTCCGTAAGACCCATCATCGCATGCTTAACAAAAAATACTATATTGATATGGTTTTCGGCTCGTCATAATTTTCAAACTTATAACAATTCAAATAGATAACTTTCATTGCATTGTTTGGGCATGATTCTTTCTAAATAAAGAAACAATAACGGTAAATATTTGTTCTTACGGGTTTTACAAAGCGAATCCTGTACAAAGTTGTATCCCGTCTTGCATCCTTGAGCGCATGTTCCGTTGACATTGTTACATCCTTCTGTTAAACAATTGGAGCTGCAGATGCCCGTGCAGTTTATGCCGAAGTGATCTGGTTGACACTCTACAAAGTCAATACAATATTGGCAAAAACGTCTCTGATAATAAACATTTGTGCATATGTAAAAGTATTGTATTTGTATTACATTCCGATAAATTATTTAGTCTATAAAGTGTAAGTGAGTTAAGTGCTGACATTTCAAACCTTTTTCTTTAATAACTTTAAACTCATACACAAACAATTAGATCTATAACAATTTAAATGTTATCTTTTAAGTCCAAAATGTGTTAAAATTTAAGTATATACAACCATAAAGTGTTTTCTTCTTTTCATTTTGAAAGCAGTATTTTGGTAACCAGCCAAAATAAATAAAACATAAGCTTAACTGTTACCCAATGTGGAACCCATTTTATTGTGCTAGAAAAAAACTAGACACACAATTGCCAAACGCCATTTTGTATTTCCGTAAATCGGTTTTGTTCATCGTTTTGTTACTGTATAGCATCGCAGTTATATCCATTTTACATACGTATATGTGTTTTTCTCGTTTCAAATTCTTTACTTTTATTACATCGACTTAACAAATTGCACTTCTTTTAAAATAAAATTGTTTAGACAATATTCAACATGATTGTGAAAGTTCATTTATCATTAAAGTAGACAAACTTAAAATTATTTTAAGAACAAGTATAACGCTACTTAACCTATCGACAGCCCGCCTTCCTGTCCTGATAGTCATGGTTTACGCATCGCTTGCCAGCCTTGCCTGAACACTTATTATAATATGAAAGCCAAATCGCTCCATTATAATATTACTGACCAATTATCGGACTAGGTGATGGTGATAGCGCTTTGCATAGGCATGATTGACAAGTGCATACAATAGATGGTCCGACAAAGCTGGTCCGTCAAGACGCCATTTTGGGCGGGCTGTCGATAGGTCAATTAGACTTAATTCTACATTTAAGGAACACATGTATGTTTATAACAGTTATTTTAATTGAGATCTTGATTGACATCGTTCTGTCTAGTAAATTACTTACTTTCGTTACACATTGGATCGCTAAGGAAGTCGTATCCTGGTTCGCAGCCTCCTAAACAGTGTCCGTTTGTTGGGTCACAGTCACCATTGGTACAGTGTTCACTGCATTTTCTACACGTGTTACTGTAATAACCCGACTTGCACTCTATAACAAAAGATAAAGTGGTGGTTATTAGTCTAATGTTACATTATTTCATTAGTTAAACACCGTCAACCATGTTCTTTTATTTATGTTCTAATAATACAAAAGCGTGCAAGTCAAGACAATGAAAATTAACGTGCAGACATAGTTTATGTTTTACATAGGATAATAAAAGTTGGTGATTTGTTTTAAATAATGATATTTATCTGACTTCGTAGATAAAAATTACAATTTATACAGTGTGGTGATCCAGTTAGGTAACATAAACATCCGTGTAATACCGTAGTCAGCTTATACATATGCCATTAAAATAATAATGTTATGGAATGAGTTAATATTGTAATTCAATCCTACGTTCACATCCAGATTCAGCATTACATGGTTTGAGGCAGTTTGTGCATTCCAATGAGCAACTGTCTCCGAAGTAACCATCCAAACAACCTAATAAAACAAATATTTACAATACTTGAATACTTGAATACTTTTTCTTTCCGAATATATAAAAATTGTCATAACTGATTATGGTTATTTGTTTAGTGGTAGATTATAAGAAGAGAGTTTTCAAAACCTTTATGCAGGGTACCCGCTTGGTCTAGTGGAAATAAAACTGACCTTGAAAGTATTCGGCCATATGTTCCTCACTTTACATTGTACTTATTCAGTCCAGTGAGTTTTTACATTAAGCGCTGACTTAACAAGATCGTATTATGTATTATGTAGTTTAAAGCACAAGCACGTAATTTCAGGTTAAAAATAAATCCAGACCCTACCTACCTACTTAGCTTATTTCTTTTAAAGTGAATACCCGAAAACACTTTTTCGTAGCCAAGGAAGTAAAAAATTCTTATAAAGTTGCGGCGTCTTGCTTTATGATGCGATAGGCTTGATTATGTTGTAATATAGTGCTACATTAAAATGGGTAACATAAATGTTTAGGATTCCAATGACGTATAAACCTAGAATGATTAGACCAAAATCTATTATAAATGTTTAGTTATCAACTTGATGTATTATTCTGGTATGACATTGTTTGCTCATTCGATAAATGACATACAAAAATATATATGTTGAAAAGTAATCGCTATAAGATTACCTCCTTCAAAAACCTCCACTTCGCAGATTGTCATAAAACTGCTACTGTCCCGCTGAATGACGACATACTGGGTCAGACGATGAGGACGAAGTTCAACATAAATGCCTTTGTTATTTGCAGCCTTGTGAATAGATTCCGATTGCGATTGCCACTGATGGTTTTCTTCACGAGTGTTATTACTTATATGCGCAGACAAATAGTTACTTTGAGAATGAGGGTCTTAAAAAGAAAATAGATTATAAATTAGAATGGACAATGCAGTCAACAATTATCTCAAAACCAATCAGTATTTTCAAAGTATTATTTACAGACATGGTGTAAAACATGTAATTGTGTACCCATTCTTCCAGTAACGATGATAGTGCGGATAAGATGTTTTCTTCCCAGGTCAAGCTGCCACCACTGTTGCTGATCAGTCCCAGGAGCTACAATACTGCACGTAGAACAAATGTCCTCGCCTTGGTATGTCTTACGTCCATCTAAAGCTTTGTCTCCAGTACAATGGCTATATGTATTGTCTGTTAGCAAGGCAGACACGGTTGTGATCCCTGTAACTAATACATGAGAAATATATCGTTCGAGTAATCTTGGTAATGACATCAATATAATGACATGTGTTTAAATCAAGATGTTTGTTTCTGTTAAAGCTGCTGCGTATTTTTATTTAAAGAAATGTTAGAAAACAATATTCACTGAAAGAAATGTAATTAGAAGGACAACATTGAAATTGTGCCTGTGTTGAAGTTGAACAAAGTTTCATCGAAAAGTATTCTCCTTTACTAACACTGTAGATTTTTTTAATCATTCCTGACTGAATTAACTCGTAAGCGACCCGCGTTAATAGACTATTTTAAAGGGTATCTATTTCAGCTGAATAGTGTTCCCTACTATTTACTGACTTAAAAATCGAAGAAATAGTTTGTTTTTATAAAACGTGTGTGCAAAACAGTTATAAATATAGAGCTTTACAATGTAGGTTCAGGTCTAGTACGCAGCAGATTCAAAATAAATGACATGTAGACCCTAAAAAGACATGTTACTTTTTCTACTGCTAGGACGGCATCGTTTTCCTTCGTATATTCTTTTTGTATTAAGTACACAAGCTACTAAAGCACACAATGTGCCGACAGCGATATGTGGATTACAGTTATACAATATATTCATCACATGTCGTAGACCTGAACTTATCTTTAACACAAGAATGTAATGTTAATTATGTGTAAAAGATAATAGTCTGAGAAGCCTAACATTTAGGATTAATTTTATCAAGCAGTGAATTCGATGTTAGGTGCACGTTATTTATCTCTTTTTGCTATGCTCAGAATAAAAACAAGGAATGTCCTCCTTAGCAACATAAAATATGATCGTCGTAAATCGACCTATAACAATTTATAAAATACTAACGGGGTGAAAACACCAGTATTTCACAAATAGTAAAAAGATCGCCTCCTCCCGTTATTGTCAAATTTTGCATCTGCAAGAATGTATCTGGTGAAGCAATCAGCGTTCGATTTCCGTTTTCTTGTGTTTTGGTGAAGTTAACAGATACACCAGAAGATTCCAACCTTTGGATACCAAACTGAGCTACAACAAAAAAAATCAAAGAATCATTTTATAATTTTCACCTAATGTTGAACCGAGAGAAGATTTATGTATTTATATACATTTATATTTAAAGTTTTTCTGACTTCATAACTTAAACAAAACCATAAAGGTTCATATCAGTAAAAGACATACGTTCACCCGGCTTGTCTGTCCTGCCGTAAACAACGATCTTTGAGATAGTGTAAGTCTGAGTGAACACTAGCTCAACCCAATTTGGACTGCTCTTCTCAAACGCAGCACAACATCTGCAACCATCGGCGCCCCCAACATTCCCATCAATAACGTTCTCCTTTGGCCATGCAGAATAAACTGTGCCACTATTTACAGTGGGTGACTGCGCTTGTCGTTTAATCTGCGTTATTAGGTTGAAATACTCGTTGAACCTTTTAGTTTGGCCAATAACACCTACAAAACCGAAGAAGTTAAACGACACTTTCCCCTTTGAAACAGACGTTAGATATACACATGATAAGACAAATTGCAAGCCTTTTAACAATTCAAAATTCCGTCTTGAATGACTATACAACTACACAAATTAGCACAGCAGAATTAATATTAATGAATTTAAAAGCAACTTACGAGCTAATAACTTACAATTAGAAAAACAAATTGTTAACACAGCTAAAAACAGCATTTTCGCAGCAACGCCAGCGGTGATCATTGTTTCTAAAATAACAATAGAAAATTTCCTTAACTTAACCGTTTATATCGTTTAATACGAATAATCCCTAAACTGTGTTAATGCTCAAAAATACAATGAGCTTTATTTGCCATTTAGAGTTATCAATAGTTATACATCCGATCGTTATTGTAAATTTGATTTCAAGTGGGACTCATTACTGTCCGGAAACAATAGTTCGGATGTTTGCATTTGAGAGTCAGATATTGAATTTTATCTGATCTGATAAGAGGTTATTTTCATGCAAATAGTATACGCCTAAATGCTAAGTACAGTGGTTTGTGTGAGCTCCTGTTACGTTTTTGTATCGGGTTATTTTTTATAGTTTCATCATTTAATAAATATTGAACAATTTGAAAAACTAATCTGTCTCATAACAGTTGCTCAAACAAAAAACACGCCTTCGTCGGGAATCGAACAAAAAACGACGGCGTGAAAGCGCATAGTCTAAACCACAGTTCTATCGATGATTTACACCAACCTTACATAATTTCATACCATACAGTTATATGACATTACATAGGCTGTCTGTTAAAAAGTCAATTCGATTCGTTGATTTCTAGTTACATGTATAAACTCGGTCGTTTACAGAATATGCATGAGTGCCATTTGAACGCAAACTAACAATACCTTTAGAAAACGCATATTTGTTAAAATATTGAAACATATTATCTTTTATTAACTAAACTGTAACATACTTATCACCGCTTTATATGTTTTTTGGGTTTAATAAACGACAGTTCGTATGGTAAAAATGGCAACTGTTTATTGTTTTCCATTTTGTGTTGACATAACAAATAAAGTAATACGACCAAACGACTTAATTCACTAAATTAAAAGCAAAATAGTGTTGTCAGATTAAAGAAACAGATATATAAGTATTTCACTATGATATTAAACTCAAAGCCAAGAGAGCCGAATTGATTAATATTGAATGCCTAACAGGTAAGTCTGTTATAAAAGCCTGGTTATAAAACGTCCACCGTGGATATGGTATACTTTATGTTTTATAACCCCACAACATTCAACAACATTCAAAACTAAAACATATACATATTTTTACTTTCACTACATCGTGCACAAATCTACATGTTTCTTTTTGGTTGCATAGAAAAAAGTCATATAATAAGAGCACATAACTATCTATTTACAGTTTTGATATTAAGATATTACTGAAAAATATAATTTCACCAGAAATATCTCTAAAATAAATCTTACCTTCAAGTTGAAAGCTACGATTCGTATTCCATTAAACGGATTTAAAACGATACATAATCAGATTTACTTTTTTTTTAATTAGTCCCAAACAATTTATTTAAATGGTTATTTTAACTATCCCTGATCATTTGTTGCTGGAAAAGAACAGAACGTTAATTTTGGTTTGAAATCAGAAATGAAAAGTTTCCCTTTAAACAAAATAAAGATATCATGAAGACATTTCACCACTAGTTAGATTAATCTATTTCACTTAAACAAACAGTAGATAAGTACGCTGTGTATTTTACCAAACTTTTACCAACTTATTGAAACTTTGACATCCTCTTTATATGCTTATCACAGATTTATGGATAGTCTAAACTTAACCCGGAAGACAGAGACAACCTTGAGTATTAGTAAGCATAACAGAGGACACCAAATGCAAAGTTTGTTTTTAAATGAAACGATAACACTAACATATCAAATATTTGTCAAAACTTTCCTGTCCTTGTATTCTATGCGACCATGTTTACAGGATACATTTATGAATGAAATATGTCCGTCTATTGAACTAGAGGTATTGGTTTGTTATTTTAATGTTTTTAGAGTTTATCCTGATATTTAGTAGGACTGGGAGGATACAGTCACTTTGTGTACACTATATATACAGAAATCAACCGATACGTATCGATACGGTTAGCATGCTGTACCGATGCAGATGATGGTGACAGCCGCAAAAAACAATTATAATTAAAACATATGGAAGTATACTTTCACAATTTGTCTTTCTTACAATTAAGCTTAAATAATTGAGCATGTTGTGTTCGATCTAAATTATGTTGAAGTTTGTTAATAAACCCATGATACACACTACAGTTGTGATCATTTCGCTTTAGCACTAGTATTTGTTTGGCTCACTGTATGGATCAACCCAAAACATTCACTTGATTGTTGAAATCCAAAATTCTGGATTCTGAAACCTTAAGACATGTACATGTGTTTTGTATCAAATACTGTCGTATTGGCAAGGTCCGTATCGAATAAGTATCGTATCGGCTGCTGACTGCATCGCCCCAGCCCTTATATTTAGTAAGCGTTGTTTATTTATTTGCTTATGATAATATCTTTAATCAAAATTTGGATCTAAAGGTGTAGACCTCATTATGTATTTACATGCAGCTAAATACATTAATATGCCGTCTTTGTAACTCGAACGTTATCCGAGTGACAATCGGTGAACAAGTCCATATGCTGATGCTGTAAACGAATTCCGGTTAAATTTGATCTCATCCCTCGACGCGCGAATACGCATGCCAACAAGCAACCAATTTCTCGCGCATTATGGTGTGTTCCCACTGCCGATCAGACCAACTCAATCATCCCGATCCCATCAATTCCCCAAATAAACCCCACCAAGCTCTTCTCAAAGGCGTATACACGACTTCTTCTCGAATCTCTTGATCGGGTTTGATCGAGTTGATCTGATCGGCCGTGGGAACACAGCTTTACGCATGTTAAATCGATTATTGATTCCAAAAATAACCCGGTTGTTTCAATAAGATAAAACCAAGTCCTGTAAAGATGTCACATTTCCCTCAAAATAACGCAAGAGTAGAACAAACGAAATAATCTCTCAAATATCACATTGACTTTGACATTTTAAGTAATATAGTGACCTAGATAAACACAACCAGTCCATTTTAGATCGGTAAGAACCTACAGCACATAACGTTATCGTAATCTTTTAAGATCCACTTTTTATGGTTTTTTACCCCCGCCCTACCCCCCC
>Ga0224511_10001125_pt1 | contig 15313 bp, 10 predicted proteins | sample SF_May12_sed_USG_2_FD_169988 | JGI IMG/M metagenome (GOLD analysis project Ga0224511, IMG submission 169988) | Sediment microbial communities from San Francisco Bay, California, United States - SF_May12_sed_USGS_8_1 | ecosystem: Environmental > Aquatic > Marine > Sediment | place: USA...
ACTCTCCATTGGTATAGCATATTATATGAGTGAAGTATCATACCGTACTATATCGTGGCCATATGCGAAATGTTTATGCTAAATTATTTTGTAGGCCTTCAGTCCTCAGTGGATGGTCTTGCTTCGAGTATAGCTTTCAAGACTCTGAAAGATAAACCAGTTGTTGATTGGTTGTCTAAGGGCCAGCTGCCTGCTGAATTGATTTCCTACCAAGACGTTATCCGGCAAGCTAAAGAGTTTGTTGACAAGGTAAGCAGTGCATAACAACAACAACAACAACAACAACAACAACAACAACAACAACAACAACAACAACACCAACAACAACAACAACAACAACAACAGTCCCAGTGGTGCCTACTGTGCCCTCTTTGATTTTTTGTATGAATATCTCACAATTATAGTGAAGTTACCGGTTTATATACCCTTTCGCGATCACTAGTTTAGCATTGATTACCCTGAACGGGTCAGTATCAATGCCCCACCTTGTGGAGAGAACTGTTTGTTTTAAGCTAGGCTTGATATTAGACAGTCACACAAAAGACCTGTCATGACCAAAGATCTTGAGTTCTCAAGTCTAGCAGTGTACTGACTGAGCTATCCCGGTTTTAAAATGGTCAATACTCGTTTCAGGATATCCCCGCCCTGAAAGCTCAGCTCTCCACCTTCAGCAGTTTAATGAGTCCTCTGATGGGCAGTATCGCTACTTCAAGTAAAAATCTTAATGAATATTTTGATCATGGAAGGCTAAGTAACAGCATTCAACTGAGTCTCAAAATTGGTGCGTATTATCTACTCAAATGTTTGTTTCTGAATAGCAATTGAATTTGTTAGTAACTTCCGCCTCAAAAAACAGCATACACATAATTTAGTTCCTAGGTTTCCTTTCAAGTGAAATATCATTGTATAAAGTAGGATTATAATATAATATAAATAGTATAAATAATGCTTACATAGTGACATTATGACATCATAATGCATAGTACAGCGTATGTGACATCACAATCTATACAGTGGATACACGAGAGCCACAGTGCCGATCGCATTTGCTGAGATTGTCGGCAGTTTAAAAACTAATTGTGAAAGACCTGAATGAAGGCACGCTCCTTGGGGGTTGGATGTACCAGTATTATATACCAAATTCAAGATTACGTTTAATTATCATTTGATCCGTTTGTCTGTGATAGGTACTAAAGGGTACCCTTCAGTACCCTAGTCTGTGACAGCAGCCATCTTGAATATGGAATTCTGGGAAATATGTCATTGTGTAATTGTGTCATAGCGAAATTCATATGACGCGCATGGTGTTGTCAACGCAAAACAGCCATTACTACTCATGCAGAATGACCCATGTATTTACAGCTCTGAATATGGTTTCTGCAAGCAAGCACTGCATACCTCGACTGACGGGTGGGCACAGAAAGTCTGTGGTGGACACATTTGAGGGTGTGTCAAATGCCCTTATTAACGGACAGTGGGGTGTGTCGACCTACCTTGCCAATATAAAAAAGATAGAGGGACAAATGAATAAGCTGAAAGCTGCACGTAAACCATCACCAACCATCTCTACATGGAAGAGTGAGTGTCAATGATTCACCCTGTGAAAGCTGAGATATATTCACTAGATGAAATTAGGTATCCAGAGAGAATGGAAGGGTGCTCATCTCTGACTGTAGGGTCTGGAATGATTGTTCTTTGCTTATGCTTACTTGCAAGTCTAAAGATGGCTGTGATCAAATTGTGTCATCCCCATTATGCATTTGCTGGGCTCATCATCTTTCCAGTTCTATCTATAGGCCAGGATATGATTGCTTTGTGTTATGCTTATGCTTACTAACCTATAATGCAAGGTGGCCATGCACTCACTGTGTCGATCGCCCCAGTTTTGAACCTGTTGGATTCATGATCTTTACGTTGTCACTGTCTATCATCTGCTACGACAGCTGCCTCACCCCAGGAGCTCAGCCTGACTTTCCCTAACATTTCGTTACCTTATCAGTGTTATAAGGAGCATGTCCTTCTGGTCCTAACCCTCACCCCTCCAAAATCTGTATAGTCTGTGTGATGAGTTTAAAAGTCGTTACTTTCATTTCAGGTGACCTTGATTTTATCAAGACAACTTGGACTTCATTCTTTGAGCAGAAAGCAGGCGCACTTTTCTTCATGACAACAATGAAAACTTATGATGTTTACGAGGGCTGTGCTGCTAATGCTATAGGGAAAAGAGCAGTAGTGGGCATTACTACTCCTGCAGTGCCTGTGCCGACTCAATGTGTGGTATGCTGTGGGTGGTATCTATGACTGACTCCATGGGTGGTATGTCAGGCTCACTCCATGGGTGGCATGTTGGGCTATCTACTTGGGTGGTATGTCGGGCTATCTACATGGGTGGCATGTTGGGTTAACTACATGGGAGACATATCTGTCTAGGTCTATGCATGATATATGTAGTTAACTTCTGTGTGGCATGTTTGGTTTATTTTTCATGTGTTATGTCAGACTACCTATGTATGCTATATTTGATTAACTTCATAATGATATATTCCCGACAAGACAAACTCTATGGGTGGTAGTAACTGGTGAAATTGGACTAATTCTATGGGTGATGTGTCTGATTACCTCCACTTACTAAGACCATAGGTGGCATGTAAGGTTAACACCATGAATGGCATGTAAGGCTCACTTCATAGGTGGCATGTAAGGTTAACTCCATAGGTGGCATGTCAGGTCAACTCCATGTGTGACATGTCCGGTCAATTCCATGGGTGGCATGTCAGGGTCACTTCATGGGTGGCATGTCCATTCAACTACATGGGTGGCATGTCCGGGTCAACTCCATGGGTGGCATGTAAGGGTCGCTTCATAGGTGCTAGTAAGCCATATCGTCTTACTCACAGCCCGTTAAGAAGACAGTTACCTTCAACCAGTTGGTGACTAAACCAGGGAATAACGAAGCCAAAACTGACATGGCTAACTTTATTAAGGAGAACCGCAGTCACTTCACTGCTTTTAACTGGAGTGCATGTAAGTAAACATAAGGGATGTATGTCTTTCCTTCATTATAACTCAACACCTATGGTGGTCAACTACATGCGTCACCGTGAAGCAAACACATACATGCGATACACATAAAACTACAAAATTTTAGCCAGTAAATTTTTAGAAAACCCTGTGTTAACACGTTTCTTGAAAGGATAATGAGCCTTGGACAGCCCTTTACACATTATTTTGTTGAACACTTTTTTTCTGAATAGCCATTGAATTTATTAGTGACTTTCCCCTAGCTCACAAGACAGCATGTGCATATTTAGCCCTTAAATACTCTTGAAATGATTTGGCATTGTATGAAGTAGGAATATTACATAGTAGCTCTTCCACCGTAGCGTCATGACATCATAATCCATACAGTGTCTGTGACATCACAGTCAAGACAGAATAGTATTGTGACATTGTAATACAGCGCTCCTGATCTACCGATTTGTACTACTGCTTTTTTTCTGTCGAGGACCACTTGGCTTGCCTCAATAATGTCGTCCACTTATATAAAATTAACCTAATCTAACCTAACCTAATAATATTATGATCTTATGATCTAGCGTACTGACAGATTACGATATCAAAATGGGCAAGTAGTGCCTTGTGTGATTGGGACCAATAATAGTAAATTTATGTATTTTTGTGTTTGTAACATTGTAGGATTCTTGTTTACAGTGAGAGCTAAACTGAACGGAATAGGAACTCAGATAACAGACATCCAGTCATTCCTTCAGTCCTCTGGCAGTGGCAGTGTTAAAGACATCAAGCAAATGGAGGATGAGCTGACCAGTTTCAGGTTTTACCAGACATGCATCACACAGATTGGTAATCTGATTGAGAAACTCTGCCATAAAACAGAAAACCCAGACACCAATCAGATCCAGAGTATTACGTGCTAAGAAATCAAACATGAACGTTTTTGTTCCGGTAAATATGACAATTAAATAAAAGAATATAATAATGGTATGCGAATTTGGTAGACCAAATTATATAGTCAGCCTGTCCAGAAGATAAATTTTGCAGTTCCCCAATTACCAATCACTTTCCGATGACACGAGAGCATAGAACTCTGTCGATATCTTGTAACGATGCAAAGAATGAACCACTACTATATATGGTAATGTACTTTTCATAATTATTCTGGTCATTCCTTTGATTATAGTTACACACTGCACGGGCTCGGCCCGTAACTAAATGAGCGGATCACCTTATATGGAGTTATCTTCTTATCCATGTTGAGATCAAATATAATGCAGTGGTGCAACGTAAGATTCACTAGGTGACAATAAGGCTGGTCCAACCTCGTTGTTAAATATTATGTCAAGGTCGTAGTTATGGTAACCGGAGGATTTTGAGCCTATACTGGTAAAATTGCGACCGCGAGACACGGAAACTTAAGCAGTCATGTCAGTGAAAGGAGAAGCCAGGTCTACCAAGTCTGACCCAAATTCGGTCGGGAAAACTCCAAAATCTGCACAGGTAAATAATAAAAATCAACCAAAGATGAGTATAGTCCGGATCAAGCCTATGACGGTGACCAATCTTTAATCACACTCACGGTCACACTCACAGGTGTGACTATAGCTGTTCTACCGAACAAGCCAGACATACTCCGTACTAGAGAAGAGTTAAGAGTTATGACTGCTCGGATAACCTAGTAATGATTATGAAGCATATTAACCTCTTCATTGCACAGTCAATTGACACGCCTTAGCGAATTGAGTGTATTGGTATCCTGGAACCCGGTGATTGTCATTGTGTGCCTCACTGATTTCACCTCAATTGATAATCTCTGCACATATCACCATCCTATTTATAGAGACGAGTGATGCAGCGGGTGGTGGATACATGGAATGTTCCCATGGATAAATCCGAACCCGCTGCTAACAAGAAGCCCTACGCTGATCCGGTGATCCCTACAGGGGTTCAACCACCGTTGGTGACTAGCCTTATTAACCCCTATTACTTACTACTGCGTGCTACCTCCAATTTATTCTTCAGTTTCATTCCGTTTGCATGTCAGTGTTAGAGTCCCTTACTGTAGGGGCTCTAGTCAGTGTGTTGTGTTCCCCACCTTAGGTTTCCTGCAGTAAATATACTGTTTTGTATTCACTAGAGAGCCCGTGAGCGGGATCCGTTCGGTTGTACCTGCGGTCCGTGTAAACGCTTCTGGAAGGATAACTTTCACAATGTGTCCATCTTGGAGGAGCCCGTGCTGCAACGGGCACAGAAAACCTCCACCATGTTTCGACCAGAGCAGGCAGACTGGAGGATTAAAAAAGGAGATCGGGTGATTGTGGACGGCAAACAGACGGGTTAGTTGATTGGTTAGAACTTTAGGGTGCATAAATTCTTGTTTAAACTAGCCTACCGTAATATATCCAGTCACCTTCCCTATGGGGTACGCGGGTGCAAGCAGTTCGATTCCTATTGATGCACTCTGGGAAAATGTCGAATAAAAAGACTCCTGACACTGATCAGGATACAATAGAAAGAAAGAACCATGATGTGTGCATTTTTCATTGCGACCTCTTCACTTCAGGGGGATCTCATCCGGGTAAGATTAATTACTCATCCCATAGTGATACTAGGAGTAACACAACCTCAGAATTTGACTACTAATTTCTATTACACCCTCTCAGCATTGACATACACTAACGTCAACCAACGACCTAGTACTTGTAGTATATGACAAATCTGGAATCACATTAGATTCCACGTAGAGGCCTGGTAGATGTAGAGTCCTAGGGGTTAGTCCTACGGTTATGCATTACTGATATGGCGCAATCTTTCAGACTAAAATTCACTGCAAATGAGAGGCCTAGAGATCGAATCTGCATGGTTGGCTAATTTGAAAAAAAATGATTGATGTTTTTTCTCATAACTGAGCCCCCAGTCTGAAAGCTTGTACTAAACACCGTCCTTATGAGAGAATGATTGAGTTTGATTAGATATGCTGATCCCTCCTTGTAGATTCCCTAGTAATATCCTAGTAGTAATATGAATGACAGTGGCATTGGTTTGTTTTTGCAGGAGTTGTTCAGTTTGTGGGTCTTCTTGATGAGAATGTAATTGCTCCTCCTGTATATGTTGGGGTGCGCTGCGATGAAAACAGTAAGTCATATCATCCAATCAAATCACACGCCATGAATTAACCAGCCAATTACAGCCGCTTTCAAGTTGCGTAATTCAGCACCCACTCATAATAGATACCCCTACATCTCACTGCCTAAGTCTAGACAGCATACAGCTGCAAGTGACTCACTCAACCGATTCTGTAGAAAGATAACGAGGAATGAACTGATGAATGCTGTAGGCTAGCGGCATTATGAAGTAAGCATACCAAAGCTTATTGGTATTGTGGAATAAGCGCACAATTTTCTTCTCTCACACGCCTGTTGGTGTTCACCCGCTGCCTGCTCCATGGGGTTATTCTCTGTTAGGGAGGATAACTCTATGGCCTCCTCACTCTTGCATCACAGGGGATTTTATTTTTTGCTCGGGTAGTAGATGAGAACCCGTTTGTTTCAGTGACATATTCCATTGCTTGCTCCCATGTTGATAGTTCAGCAGTAGAGTTGGGAGGTATGTTTTCCTTTCCATAGTTGGCTCTACCCATAATGGAGTGATGAATGAGAAGCGATACTTCCACTGTTCCCGAGGTCATGGGGCTCTTGTGCCTTACACAGATGTTAGACCACTAAATCCACCTGAGAAACGCCCTGAGTTAACGGGCAACTTCATGTTCGACAGTTACCAAGAAGTCATCAAGCAGCGTGCTCTCAGGCGGCAAAAAATGGAGTGAGTCACAGGGGGAAGGGATGTAGGTAGAGAGTTATCCCCTCTCTTCCGGTGGGATAAGGCGTTAGAAAGTGCTATTGTAGTTGACAGTAGAGTTAGGTTGGGTGGGGATGTAGTTAAACACCGCCATTTTCATGGACTGTACATGTCAGTATGGTTTAACATAGACATATTACATGTCTATGATATTGTAGTGAGCAGGGTTGTAGATAGTATTAGTAATATAACCATGGTTATGGGAAAACTCAGCTAGAGACAAAGCCTGTTAGTCTTAAGAAGGGTTACAGGCAGTGTTTGATGTATTGTATTGGTTTTTATGCAGGGCAAGTGAAGAACAGGCTAAACCCAAACCCACGCGCCCAGCGAGCAGATTAAAGAAAACAGTCACTTGTTACGATGAGAATGATGTTGCTTATAAGGTACTGTAACTCTTGTTATAAAATAAGATATCATTATAATGCCATTGGTACTCATATATCTGTGCGCTAACCTGTAACTCACCAAGCTCTCATTACAGGATGTGATGACACAAGAGAATTTAGTTCAGGTATAACTCGCCGTGGTTTGCTTTCCTCTCCCTTTTATAATTTACTTTATTGTTCTGTATCCCCTCTGCCTGCCTCATTGATATTTTAATTGTACCATCTGTTCATAATCTTCCTTTGACTTACCATCAGGTTCACAGTATCACCTGATCTGCATGTGTATCTGTAGCATTGGGATGATAGGGTAATATACGGTTGTTAGTCAATTAAGCACTTTGGTGACAATCATCGATAACTTCTTTGTCGACGGAAATAACGCGTATCAAGCAGTGACAAAAGACGATCAACACAGCCTCGAATATCTAAAAATACCTCTCGGATATACAATGTGTGTAGAATACCCACCGAATGTAAGACCTGTTAGGAAATTTTAGAACGAACAAATCTTTGAACAAATAAGGAATTGAACAGAAATCTGTTTCAATCACCAGTTGACAACATATAGAACCAAGGTGTCTTCATTGATCCCATATTCATTGTGAAATTAAGTCAACAGAGGACCATGTATTAGCCTAACATTGTTAAGTGGTAGCTGTACATCCAACTGACCAGTTCCGATCGGCTTTCTCCCAGGATTCCCAGCGAGAAGGAGGCCACCAGGTGTATCACTATGCCAACACCACTGTAAAGATTCGTACAGGAGGAGCCCCCAAGATAAAGGTCGATCCACAGGCACGACGATTCGCCAAGTGGAAGGAAGAGTTCGGAGGAGGGGAGCGTGGCGAAAAACTCGTTAAAACCCTCAAAAAGCTTCATGAAGGTGAGTTACAGCCCATAGCCGCCGGGTTACATAGCAGGTACAAGCCCGCTATTGGCACGCCGAAAGGCTGTAGGCTGAGTGTGTTATAACCTGGTAGCCTGGGAATTATTAGAACCCTCATATATTACAGCGTTGAATATGGGTCGGGAGGTCGATGAGAATGAAGAGGAGGTGGAGGAAATAGAAGAGCCAGAAAAACAGACATCTGAGAGGCAGTCAGTGCACGCAGGAAGTAAGCCGCCCACACGTCAGGATGGATATAACCCCCGATCCTCTGTGGCTCGATGACCAATCAGATCTGTGATGATAGACAAGTGACTCAAGCTGCTGTTCTGTGTCAATTTCTATTTTTCTAATCATAGAGCGTTTGGATCTATTTATGTACAGTATACGAATCTCGCAGTGAAAAATTGGAAGTTATGAGTCATAGTCCCCATGGGGACTAAGTCGGGATATCAGTAGAAGGTTACTGTTTCAGTCTGAGGTGGTTTTTCCCTTTTAGCCAGTACTATAGTTTTGGCGGGGTAGCCTTCGCATTCCACTATCAGATATTCAAAGTCTTTATTTCCTTGTGCATCCTGTAATGGAAAAATAAATTAGAGCTGACTCTTCAATAAATAAATGCTGCAGTTTGTTCAAAATCATGAGCACCACACTATGTGGAGCATAGAGTTATCTTCCTACAGAGAAATTTAGGGAAGGATAACTCTATGAAATGTACGGTCAGTGTACCGGCAGTACACAAGCAATTATGAACTGTGTATGTACGGGTAGTACGTGGACAGTTACATACAGTGAAAGGGCAGTTTATGGGCAGTTTGTGAGCAGTTTACGGGCAGTTACATACAGTGACAGGGACGTATATGAACTGGCACTAGGAGTAGTATACAGACGGTTATGGGCAGTATCCAGACCATTCCAAAAAAATAAAAAGGCAGTGGATGGTTGGTGCATGAGAATCGTACTGTCGTGCCAATGTATGGATTGTTCATGGGTAGTATCACTCGGTGTAAGGGTGGTGTAGATGCAGTGTGTAAATGGTTAGGTGTACGTAGCGTACAGGCATGTTGAAACCAACCTTGTACATCTCAGCGTGTACGGCCGCAGTCCTAAACTGTCCTTTCATGTAAAATTTTATCCTAGTGTGTTCTTCTCCGTCCGGCGAAATGAATTCTGTGTGTCTGTGAAACAAAATGGTGTAGTTGCGTTAACTATTCGTAGCTGTGTATTGCTGGCTAAGCTAGCAGTGAAAGGCAACTAAAACTCACTGCACATGCTGTCGTCTACCCCTGCGTGACGTCTCACCAAATGCTTTAACCGGCTCCCCTAACGCGTCCAACACCTACAGTGAGAGAACCTATATTAAATTCCCTAGTCATAACAAGAACTGCCTTCCCTCTCAACAAAATGGTAAACTCTGCAATAAAATGCGCATCTGCAGAAAACAGATACAAAATACTGGCTACCTTTTTTTCTAAAACCCACCGAAACTTCAATACGTATGAGTTTGGGTCAATCAGTGACCAACGGCGGGATAAGTCTAGTAGGTAGGCAGATTGTCGAACTGTGTACGTTGCCTACTAAGCAAGGATACCTGCCGCATGAAGTTATCCTCCCCAGGGAGAATAACTCCATGACCTGCCGGGAATGCAACACCGGGTCTGTCTGCTATTATGGTTTACCTCTCTGTTGGTAGTACACTTTTTGAAGGCGGCGCTGTACACGGCATTAGGGCCAGTAGTGGAAAAGAGCTCTGAGCTGAGGGCATAGCCAAGAACTCCTACAAACACAAGCACGTCTGCACACAGATCTGTCAACCTAAACACAGCCACTCATACAAAGCGACCCATACACCGCCGGCTATACCCAGTCATCTATAGACATTTGTCTATGCACAGCGCAACCAATTTTACACATCCATCTGAACACAACTACAAATACACATCTTCTTAAACACAGCAGTCTAAACACAGTCGTATATAGGCAGACACACTCCTCTATATGTGACCATCTATACGCAGCCACATGTTCATTGTTGTGCACACAGAAGTTTGATAGTTAGCAGTGATGGCACCAGGGGACCAGGCAAGTTTGATAGAGGCAGTATTAGTAGCATCCGGAGTGCTAGTCTTCAGCTAGTCCCAGTCATCCAGTTTTGGGTGTCATACTCAAACAAAAACTTTATTTTGACACCGAATCCATTTAAAAACGTTTCAACTGTCCTATGATAGCATTTTTATTGACATACAAAATGCAAGAGACTCTAATTCTTTTGTTGAGTATGTCAGTAGCAAAATAATCATCTAATAAACACTGTGCATAAAATACTCATAATGGCCTGGCTAAGGTGTGAAGCTAGGATGGCGATGTAGTGTGAATTATTGGCCGGAAAACTAGCAGGCTGCAACTAATTTACACTCCTTCAGAGTTAGAATGTAGGTACAGCTTCAGAAATATTCAGATTACTTACCAATTATCCCAACCCCAGCAAGAATAACTAGGAAATAGGTAAAATCAGCTCCAGCCCTGGCAACTACAATACAACATGACATATTATTTTATAGTTAGTACAAAAACAACATCGTAAATTTTGGGTTAAATTCCACATTGTATATTGCACAATATCATGTCTCATTGTGTAGCAATATACATTGTTGATACTCAAGGAGCCTACAATATGACATGCAATACAATATGATTGCACCTTATCTATGTCACCATATAAGGGTTTGAATCATTAGCCAAATTTCGACGCGCCCGACATGTCCACAGAATTCCAATGGTGATGAGCAACGTGGGGTACCAAGCAGACACCTGTCACATATCCATCAATTTAAATGACATTATATGACTGACAGTATGTACCTTTCTGTCCCATAGTGAGGTGAGCATATGGGTTCTCTCTCTTCACATCCAAATCAGATGTAGAGTTTGCCTGCTCCTTCCGCTGTTGATAAACAACACATGAATAGGTGAGACCACGAGTTCCTGAAAAATACAACAAGTACCAAAGACAGGTCCAGAGCTTTAAAGCGACTGGTGTGGGGCAGGCAGCAGGCCTGAGGCATGCGGGGAGTAGTAGCTGGCTGTACAGAGGCTACAGAAAGGACAGAGAGCAGGCATGGTGGTAATAGGCATTGAGTTATCTTCCCCTAGACACTTGCGATTATAATTTAACCACTATACTCTATAGGGAGGATAGCTCTATGGTATCGGAGTTGAGAATAACCTACCAACAAAGAAACATGGTCGTCTTAAAAGCAGCTTCCCAAGCTGGTACGATGTGATTCTCCGTAACACTAATGACGACATCCTCTTAGATTTGTGTTCCAATGCTCTAAAATGTTTCCAAAGACATTGAAAATATAAACGGTAAAATCTACCAGGTGGTGATCACAACTAACGTTATTAATGCACCAGTCAACAAGTTAACTAATCGAGTCATGCCATGCAAATTGTCTAATACGTATCTTATGTAGTAAATCTGTTGCAATGACAAAACTACTTAACAAGTCAAAAGATAAAAACTGCAAATATAACGCTAACAGTGTTATTGAAGTTAGTCCCTTGTTACATTTAATTTACACCACTTGCATGGAGTTCTACTTCTAGTGTGACTAACTTAAGAAACCCCAGTGAATATGACTTATGAGTATGTGAAATCTACCCTATACAATACTCACTGTGCAAGTATAACAACTATTATTAATATGATTGTAGCTAGTATAACCATAAAAATGGGACAGAACAAAACCTGCCAAGTGCTAATAATCATGGCCGGCTGTTAAGCTGCTTCTGGTACTGGCAATTCCACTGCTAGATCTAATAGATGAACAACTGGCCACAGGCTGAATAACTGAGTGAGCGAGTCTGAACTGTCAGACTCTGAAGAGTAGACTGTAGTGTAGAGCAAGCGAGTGACTGACGGAGTGACTGACTCGGTGAGTGAGTGACTCACTGACTGACTGAGTGAGTCGTTGGACTTGACGCGCGGATGCTGGTACGAATTAGAACGTGTTACAAGGCTCCTTGGTGTATTTAAGCGCAGGATTGGAAAAAAATTGTAGCTGAGACGTACTATTGCGTATCACTGTCCGTATTATTTTGTGCACCGAGCAAAAGAGCTTCATCAAACTCGAATTCAGGTTACGGAGTCTTTCCAGCTACGAGGCTGCCATCTTTAAACAGACCGCACCTCAGTTACGCGCCTTCCTTATTCCATCATTTCTAGCCAACGGACCAATCATACTGTACATATGTTAATAACAATGACGCAAACGGCGCGTATTTGTTCACGTGTTTTGCTCATTACGAGGCCAATTCGTGTTGACCGCGAACAACACAGTGGATTTTGTTGCTGATACGAGTGGATGCATGGGCTCATACTGTATGATACGAAACTATTGCCAAGTGTCACATCCCATCAGCAAAAGGAGATAAGACGTGATAGCAACACGCAGGATTGGCTTGATTCTATCATCATACCACAAACCGTATAAAATTTTGTTTCTGATCCGACAGATAGGCTTGGCAATCTTCAGGAGTATACACAAGGACATAAAAATATCTTCTGGGCGCAGCTATAAACAGTGTCACGATCACCGAGTAACAGCTGGCTCATCCACTATTACGCACTACCTCAATCCTCGACAAATCTAAGGATCTATATTTGATTGCTTTTCTTCAGGTAGGTCGCAATTTTCATTGGATTGATTTTAAAAGTCATCGCTTTCTTCTCCTGAATGAATAGCTGGGTTTGCGGTAGGGTTATGTGAAATCTGACTAGGTTGACTGACTTCCAACCTCCTAGAAAACCATGGGAGACCACCTCAGTACCATATAATGACACCATGACGATGACGCGTTTTGAGAATACTGCCTATGACAGTACACTTCATCATCACAGGCTGTTCCATAATTGTGGGGCTTGTCAAACCCCAGACCCCTCTTTTCATAAGCCGTTTTATAGAAGCACTAGCATTGCATCCTTCGCATAGGCATGGGCACACCTGTGGATAGCGGCATTGATAGGTCAGCTAGCTAAACTCAAAAAGATGCAGCTTAAATGAGGGTTACATTTCTTGGTGTTTGTATAGAGCTGTTAGCGATATCATTTCTATTATTAATGCTATAATTGTATGATAGGATTGTTTGAATTACTTAGGTTTCCTGAGCCGAAGGATCATTCCACTCCTTTATGTGTCACTGTTCTGACTGCCCATTCAGTCACACCAATCCTTTTATGCTGCAATTTATTCTCTAAATTCCTCTGTTATTATACTCTGAACTGATTGGTGTACATGTGAAGCTGTATTAAGTGTATGAGCAGCTGTACGCACTGCATGCCCTACTTCAATACATTCCCCCACTGCACATGCTTCGTGACAAAACACTCGTATTTGACTGTCATCCACTACTGAAGGGTCTATTAGCTACATTCCAACTGCAAGTTGTGATGGTTTTGTACTATTAGAATGCTGTATCTCTGAGCTAGTGTTATCACTTTGCTAGATAGGATTATCCCATTTAGCTTTTTAAAACAAACACTGGTGCTCTCTATCCTTATGCCCTGTTCACTAATCACAGCAGCGCTGTCAGCTGGGATCTCATTACCACACTCTCCTCCTTCCCAGAGGCCTTGTTTGTTTTAGAATTACTAATGATTTTCTAGTATTGTTGCTCACTGGGCTCACTGAATAGATTTGCTAGTGGCAGAATTGAAGCATTGAGACCTGTTACTAGTGTTTTCAGTATACTCACCTGCACTTCCACAACAACTTCTATTGACTGCCCCAGGCCATGGTGGGCGATGGAGGGGGATAAGGGGTGGGACGCAACGTCAAAACTGTGAAGATCAAGGGATGCGGGTTACTATAGTGATCGCCCTGGGTTGCCTGTAGCCGTGGGACCAGGAGAAGTTTTATATAGGCTAAGAGTGTAGTCTAGACTGGTCTCACCCATACTAACGAATTAACAGTGTATTAATGGAGACTTTTTGGCTGCTATTGTTCTCATAGTTTACATTAACAGTTTTTGATGGCGAGAAATAAACGATGAATTGTTTAAGGAATTAGCAATTCTAGTAAGTTGTTTATTTAATAGCTGTAGCTACTGGTCAGACTTTGAAGAAGGGGTGCTGTGATGAAAGGAAATTCAGCATTACAGTAATACGATACTATTTACTCTGAAGCACAGGGCAAACAGCGGAGCACAACTGTTACAAGTGTCCTTATACGTGTTGTAGTGTAGTTTCTCCGTTACTATAAAGCTTATCCAATATAGAGTGGATGGCCGGAATAGTTAGTACTTTGTAGTTACAGGTAGTAGATTCCGCAAGGGTTGGCTAGATTCAAACATACTAAGTTAATTACACTCAGGCTTGGTTGATATAGATACAGAGAATTTTTTGCTCGATAGAATTGTAGTTCTATAGACAGTGGCATAGTTGATAGCTGTTAGCTGGACACAGGCATAGTTGATAGGTGCGTAGCCAGCCGAAGCTGATAAATTCAAGGTTAGTTACCTGAAGGCATGTATTATACAGGTGTTTTGTTAGTAGGGATTCTATAGGTGCAGTTGGAATTCATTTCATTGCTCTCTGTACATTTTTCAGGCTACGGAATGCAGGTGTTAGATTACCCGGCTCCCAGGCGGCCGAGTGAACTCTGTAGTATCACCTTCCTCAGATATGCCCTCTTCTCATTTAACACAATATTATTGGTGAGTAACCATAAAATGATCATCATTTGCATTCTTTTATGCCGCTGCTGCTTCATGTTTTCTGAACAGGAAAAGAGTTGGTCCTGCTTTATATTTGTAATGCTATATGATAAGGGGTTTATTCCTCATTAACAAGTAAAAATTACTATTATTTATGAATCAATGACTAGAAATGAAATCAGGTGTAGCAGCAGTTGCCGCAAAGTGACAGTAGTTTGGTGACTCCCACAAGCATGGTAGCTACCAGGGCAGGGCCAGCCAAGGTATCCTGCTGCTTCTTCATGTTTCCGCAATTAAGCAAAGCAGACAGTCCCATGCACTCTGTTGACACATCCCAGGACAGGGTCAGCCAGGACATCACGCTGCTGTTGATTTAAATATTTCACAGGTGGATTTTTATCCAGATGATGAGCCAGTGGCTATTGATTTGGTCAAAAGGACCGGCGCCTAT
>Ga0224511_10001126_pt1 | contig 15302 bp, 15 predicted proteins | sample SF_May12_sed_USG_2_FD_169988 | JGI IMG/M metagenome (GOLD analysis project Ga0224511, IMG submission 169988) | Sediment microbial communities from San Francisco Bay, California, United States - SF_May12_sed_USGS_8_1 | ecosystem: Environmental > Aquatic > Marine > Sediment | place: USA...
TGAATGTTATTCTAAAGTTGAAAGTAAATATTATTTAACCTTCTGAATAAGATATATTTATGGAACTTACTCCTGTTGGTTTGCCACTGGATTGGCACGAGGATGGAACACCAATTTTTTTGAGAGGTGATTTCATTCGACCAGCAAGGAAAATGATCCCTCATCATTCAGTAATTTATGATCACTTGATGTTACCAGAGCATCTTCATTTGTTACCGGAGCTAAGGTTCAATTTATTTGTATTAGAAAGCTCCAAAAATACAACAGAGGAAATTTGGCTTGGTAAATCCGCAATAGATGAGAAACGTGGTTATATTTTTGGTAGAATTATTCAAGCGCTTGATAGTACTGGTAGAATAATCATTCAACGATCATCAGATATAGGTAAAGTCAATGATTTCATTATTTATTCACTGCAACCTTTACAATTTGTAGTAATACCTGCCAACTATGAATGTGTATTACTCAATCAATCCAGAGAAACACCAGCACGTTTTGTGGAGTTACAATCTAGGGAAGAAGTACGGGATGTATCTTCACTCACCTTACTTGAGGGTAGTGGATATCGTCAAAAGATAGATGGAAAATTAGAACCGAATAGTAATTATGATGAGTTACCTATTCCGGTGATAAAACCTGCATTTGATGAATTTAGATTTATTCGAAGACGTCCTTTATATGAAATGATTACTAGTTTTCCACAAGGATTTGATTTTATTGATCCACCGAATGAATCATTTTATACCGGATCTGTTTAGTATATTTAATCTTTATTGAGTAGTTTTTTTAGAGCAATTTGTAATTCTTCTTTGTTATTGTCAATAGACCATTGATACAGTGGTTCTTCATCAACAATACCTTGCAATCCAGCTTCTTTGGCCTGTACTAATGATTTTGCACCATCTTGAGAACCATTTGGATGTCCATGAACACCACCACCTGCAGTTATAATAACATTAGGAGCTAATGCCTGAATGATTTTACCAATATTTGTCACACCAACACCACCAGAAGCAATTGGCATGACTGGTTTGAGATTACCAAGTTTATCTGTTAATGCCTGATTACTGGAAAATACTTCTTTCTTATCCTCATCTATTTTACCATAACCCATCTTACCATATATGGTACCTGTATGAATAGCATCGACACCAATCATTCGGTAGGCCTTAGCAAGCACCTTCATGTGAATTCCATGTTGATGATGTCTAGTGATTGCTCCATGCATTGCTCGGTGTGCATGAATGGGTAAACCAAAATTTTGTTCTCTAATATATTGAACTCCTGAAAATCCAACAGTAACTACATCAATCATCAGACATTTACCTCCATGATCTTTGACATATTCTGCTCTCTTAACCATGGTTTCAATTGTTCCAGTGATATTACAAGCATAGATTACCTGTCTACCCTGTTCTGATTTAATCTGATCTGCATACTCTAATACTCGAGAAATTCTATCTTCAAAAGGACAAAAATCCTGATTTGTCTGTGGTTCATCATCTTTCACCCATTGTAATCCCCCACTCCATGAATCCATAGTTACTTTGGCATGAACTTCTGGTGGCGCACCTAATTTTGGTTTGACAATAGTACCAAGTATAGGACCTTTTTCAATTCCTAAGGTATCATATATCCCTTGAATACCAAAAGCAGGACCTGGGAAACTATTTGCAAAATCAGTAGGTACTTCAAAATCATTCACTCGTAGATACTGAAGTGAATTCATACCAAACACATTTCCCGCGAATAGCGACATCATCTGTGGAATATTATTTGGTTCAAATAATTCTATTGGATATGCAACTTTTATTTTAGCGTGTGTATCTGTAATCAATTGAGAATGGATTGTTTTTGCTGATAATTTTTGTAATATATCATCAGACATACTCCATACTCTTTGCCAAGTACCAACACTCGATTCAGCGGGGATTTCGCGAAAAACTCTTTCCATATTATTTGCAGTAGTAACCACATCAAAGTCCACAATTACATTTTCTTCAGGTTCAACCTCTAAGTCAGGTTGATAAAATACATTATCTTCATAAGACATAATAACAAAATGAGATCTAGATAAATATATGAATATGTATTGAAAACGAAAATAAAGTGCAAATTCTTTATTTGTATTATCGGCGGGGAAAAAAATATTAAATTAACTCTTGATAATTTCAATTATCAGATAACTTTTTAATTAAACCATCAAATTATACAATATAAATGATTTATTACAAGTTTTTGTAGAAAGAAATATTTTATATAGTTATTTTTGTTAATTCAAACTGAGTATGAACTTATTAACAATAAAGTAAATAAATTCAGTAAGGAAGTGTATATCCTGAAGAAAACTCAAACATTAATGATCGAAATTCTTAGGTTATTACAACAAAATGATTCTATGTATCCAGATCAATTATTCAAAATACTTTATATCTATACACAAAAAGATATTAAATATGCAATTCGTAAATTACGAGAAAAAGGATTAATTTATAAAATTCCCAATTTGATAGATATGAGAAGAGTGTATTACAGAATTTCGACAAGGGATGAGTTTTCTAGAATAGCAAATCGTTTGAATTTAGAAGAGATATCTTTGTATATCCCATACATTGAATCCACTAACCTTGATGGTAATACTTCAATAACAACATAATTAGAGAAGATTTCTAGTTAGTTGCTTCATCATCAGTTATAAGTAATTTGTCTAATTGATTATTGGGTATTACGGCTCTATAATAAACACGCCTCATGTCAGAAAGGTTGGGAACAGTTACAACGACTTTATTTTCAAGCAATCTTCTAATAGCATATCTCAGTGTTCTTTCATTAAAATCAGGTAATTTATTGCCAATTTCTTTGATAGTTAATGAATCATGTTCATTTAGAACGGTCATAACTTCTATACCTGACGGTGGTAATCGATTATACATATTAAGAATAAATCCCATTTCATCATTTATAAAATTAACTCCGGTAAATTGCAATTGAGAACTAAATAAACCAAATTTATTAATATACAAAATATATTAATATCAATATTAAAAAAAATACAAATTTCAGGCTAAATTAAATAGAATAAACTTCAAATATAGCATTATATCTATTTAAAGAGCTTGATTATTATAAATAATTAATTCACTTCTCATATTTAATTCATCCCATTTATATTTTCCTAGTTTCTAGATAAAGTACCGGAGTAAAGTTGAAATACTAGAACCCGTATAGTAATATATACATGTCCTCTTGATTTACCCTCGAGGATTTATGAGGCAAATTTATGATAAGAAAGCTTCCTCCTTCAGCTATTGAAATTCTTCAGGCTTTATCCTCTCAAGATTCTCTAACACTTGAGGAAATCAAGGAATTCATTGATGGAAAAACCGATAAAACCATGCGATACGCAATGAGACGTTTGCTTGAAAATGGTATCGTTAAACGAATTCCGAATTTAATGGATATGAGAAGTGTTTCATATCGTTTGGCAACAAACGATGAATTATCTTTTGTAATGCATGATTTATCAGAACATGTAAGTATTGAAATTAGAAAAGCTATTGAATTTCATTCAGACCATGAATCAATGGAATCTTAGCATTGATTTTATTTGTGATATATTTTTGTGTTAAAAAATAATTTAACTAAAATAATGGGTTATTATATAAGTTGTAACATTCTATTCGCCATATGGTATCCATATATTCTTTATCTGAGACATATTTCTTAAAAATTCTTTACCCTCACCATGAATGGGATTCATCCAATCACGGTATTTTCCGTAGTTTACCCATGTTCTCTTCATATTTCTACTAGATTGTTCCTCAATAATTTTACTACCTTCTAAAGTACCAAAATAAACAATACCATCAACATCATCATGGTCAACTAATACTTTAGTTAACTCTTCTCTGTAACCAGTAACTATGTTTATTGTACCTGGAGGAAGATCTGATGTTTCTAAAATTTGGTAGAAATCTGTTGCAATCAATGGATGTTTCTCAGATGGAATAACAATTACATTATTACCCATAGTAATCGCAGGAATTACCGTTGAGATAAACCCAAGTAATGGTCTTTCGATTGGGCATATAACACCCAATACTCCAATTGATTCAGGCATGGCAATGGTAACATTTCTTAGTGGAGTATGATGAACAAATCCATCATATTTATCTGCATATGCGGCATACGTATATATACGTTGAATAGAGGTACTTACTTCTTCAATTGCATCTTCAATACTACAACCAGACATCTCCATTATCCGTTGTGCAAACTCATCTTCTCTATACGATAAATTTTCAGCAAGATAATATAATACTTGTGCCCTATTATGTGCTGTTGCTTTTGACCACTTTGTATTCTTATGAGCTGCCTCAACTGCATTTCGAATATCTTTTCTATTACCCAAACCAACTTCTCCTATTTTATTATCAGCAGTATCCATTAAGCTTAAACTATAACCGCTATCAGGTCGAGTTTGCTTCCCTCCTATATATAATTTAGCAGTTTTATCAATTGGTGGTAATGAATCAGATTGAATTCCAGTCTTAGTAGTTTCAGTATTAGATTTCGTTTCGAATGGACTGGATTTGAATTCTTTGTAGTATTTAGGCTTGATATATTCAAAAACACCCTCATAACCTCCTTCTCTACCAAATCCACTTTCGCGATATCCTCCAAATCCGCTGGCTGCATCGAATAAATTGGTACTATTTATCCAAATACTACCTGCTTTTATTTGAGGGGCAATGTCCAGTGCTAAATTGATATTTTCAGTCCATATACTTGCAGCAAGACCATATATTGTATTATTTGCCAAGTTAACTGCTTCTGCATGAGTTCTGAAGGTTAAACTTACCAACACCGGTCCAAATATCTCTTCTTGTGCAATCCTGGCGGAGGGAGTAACAGAAGTAAATAATGTGGGTGGATAGAAATAACCAGTATCTGGACAGGACCAAGATGGTTGCCATTTTATTGCTCCATCATTCTCACCACTATTTACCAACTCGTCAACTTTATCAAATTGTACTTTATCAATGACTGCACCCATATCTATGGCCTTATCCAAGGGGTCACCCATACGTAATTTTTCCATCTTTTCCTTCAGCTTCTTGAGGAATTTATCAGCTATATTTTCTTGTATTAACAATCGAGACCCTGCACAGCAAACTTGACCCTGATTAAACCAAATTGAATCTACCACACCCTCAACAGCACTATCAAGATCTGCGTCTTCAAACACAATAAAAGGAGATTTTCCTCCCAATTCTAATGATAGTTTTTTACCACTACCTGCAGTAACTCTTCTAATTATCTTTCCAACTTCAGTGGAACCAGTAAACGCGATTTTACTGATATCTTTATGTGAAGTAATGAATTCGCCAGTCTTACCAAATCCAGTGACAATATTTACAACACCAGGAGGTAATCCTACATTTTGACAGATTTCTGCAAATAATATTGCTGTAATAGATGTAAATTCTGCGGGTTTAAGAACTACAGTATTCCCGGTTGCCAAAGCAGGAGCTACCTTCCATGCAAGCATGAGCAGTGGGAAATTCCATGGAATAATTTGACCAACTACACCAAGTGATTCATACCCATCAAATTCTTTATCCATAAGTTGAGCGATTCCAGCATGATAGTAAAAATGTCTTGCAACTAATGGAATGTCAATATCTCGTGATTCTCTTATAGGTTTGCCGTTATCCAGAGTTTCAAGTACTGCAAATAATCTCGAATGTTTTTGTACTTGCCTAGCAATTGCATAAAGATATCTAGCTCTACCATGAGCTCCCAATTGCATCCACTTGGAATGAGCTTTCTTTGCTGAAGCTACTGCTTGATTAACATCGGATTTCCCAGCTTCAGCAATTTTAGCCAGTATTTCCTTATTTGCAGGATTAATACTGTTAAAATATTTTTCCTTTTCAGGAATTACCCAATCACCGTTAATGTATAGATTAAGAGTATTATTTTTCTCAGCCAACCATTGCATAGCCATTTCTCTACCTTCTGGTGCTGGACCATAGCTTTTGTCTTCGTAAATTTCAGATACTTTCATGATAATCAACTCATAGGATGCCTATACGATGCAGAATAGCTACCAGATAAATTATGCTCCAATTGCCGTTCAATATCTCCTAACAGACTACTCGCACCAAATCTAAAGAGTTCAGGCTCCATCCATGCATCACCTAATTCTTCCTTCATCAGACTTAACCAAACCAAAGCATCCTTGGCAACTTTTATTCCACCTGCTGGTTTGAATCCAACTTTGTAACCGGTATTTTCATAATATTCACGAATCGCTCGTACCATGGTTAATCCCACAGGTAATGTTGCATTGACACTTTCCTTTCCTGTACTCGTCTTAATAAAATCTGCACCAGCCATCATACAGATCATACTTGCCTTGTAAACATTTCTTAAATTACCCAATTCACCAGTTCCCAGAATGGTTTTCATATGTGCATCACCACAAGCCTCCCGATATGCAGTAACCTCGGTATACAATTTATCCCATTCGCCTTTGAGTACTTGTCCTCTAGTTATGACGATATCTATCTCTTTGGCACCTGCTTTCACAGATTCTGTAATCTCTTCTATTCTTTGTTTGAATGGGTTTTGACCAGCAGGAAACCCAGTAGAAACTGCAGCAACAGGTATTTTATCACCAAGGATTGATACTGCTTTTGGTATCATATTATGGTAAACACAGATTGCACCAACAGTCAAATTAAGATTGGTTACACCAAAACCCTCCAATATATCCCTTCGTACGGGATTTAATCCCTTAACACATAACCGTTCTACATTACCATCTGTATCATCGCTAGAAAGAGTTGTTAGATCTAGACATGAAATTGCCCGGAGTAACCATGCTACTTGCCATTGTTTTTTTATTGATCTTCTGCTAGGTAGAGTATTAACTCTACGTTCAATGGCACTTTTATTAATATAGACATTTTTAATCCAATCTAACTCTAAAGGCATCCCTGGATTTCGTTCTAGGTGTTTATTTTTTTGACTTATGGATTCAGATTTTTTAGTTCTTGCCATAATCCTCACAAATTCGGTAAATCTAATACTAATTATCGGTTTTTTATACTATCTATTACAACTAGTTCATAACTAGTATTTATTATTAATTTCACTTCAGGTATTCGACATCCATGGATATGTTGTTCTGACAATCTCATATACTATTGACGGGGGAAATATACCAATCTCTGTAATTAAAGCATCAATTAAATCACGAGATACAGTTTCAAATGCGGGATTTACAACTTTTAATCCTGCCGGTGCATTTGGCCAATCATTTGTAATTTCAACATCATCTCTCATTTCAATTATTGTTCTCTTTCCAAAAATAGTATCAGAATCAAATTTTAATAAAGAACCAGCAACATACAGGGGAATATCTGATTCTTTTGCTGCAAGTGCCAACAACCTAGATCCTATTTTATTTAAAATTGTTCCTTGGCTGGTGACTGCATCCAATCCGATAATTATTAGATCGATAGACTCCTTTCTTGCAATCCAACGCATGGCTGAATCAACTACTTGTGTAGTAGGAATTCCTGCATCAACTAATTCCCTTGCTGTTTTTCTACCCTGATATCTAGGTCTCGTTTCAGTACATATTGCCTTGATATTTTTTCCCATTTCATGTGCCCTAACAAAAATAGCAGAAGTTATTGATGAATGACAGTGAGTCATTACTGTGTAATCCTCTTGAATTAATTCAGCTCCGGTATTTATGATCTTCTCCTTTGTAAATTTCAGAAGGTTCAAATAATCATTACATGATGTAATTGCTGCTTTTTCCATTTCTTCCAATCCATCATTTCTTACTAGCTGCATATCATAAAGTATTTTCTTTAGACCATTTCTCATTGCAGGTTCTGTTGGTCTCGTATTAATTAACAATTCCTTACCTAACTTGACCTGTTCTATAAAGTCGTATTCACTTATATTTGTAGGTAACCTATTGATGTAATCAGAAAATGCTTTCACACTCTCTATAGCCACATTTGTTGCTCCTTGAATTTTCAAAGAAATAATGTCAGCAGCAACTTGTTTGAGCTTATCCATACTCCACCCTCACTACTTAAATATTAAAAAATAGACATTATGTTGAGTAAAATCGCAAAGTTTATTGTAGGAATATGTTTAGATATATTATCATAAGAGAGAAGTTGAATGAACTTAAAACAAATGTTGGATCAAGCAGATAGCATAATTTTTGTTTGTTCCGGAAACATTATTCGATCTGCTTATTGTCATATTAAAAGCATACATTACAATATTCCAAGATCAATATACTCTGTTGGTGTAAAGTATTACAATACAGAAATTGATCCACCAGTACGAACACGATTATTGAAGGATAATATCGATCAAAAAATAATAGACTCATTTAATCCCACCCATATAACCAATTTTAACGAAAAATTAACCAAAAATGATTTATTCCTATGTATGACCAATGAACACCTAAATTTAATTCATAAATATTTCCCGAATAATCCACAATTATTAATCACTCAACTATTAGATGAAAAAACAGACATAATTGATCCCTATTACACTCAAAATTATGATATAACATTTACTAAACTTGATTTATGTCTACATAAATTACAGGAAAATTTTCTAAAAATCGATGATTCTAATTAAAACCACCAATCTGCATGAATTAAAATTTGAACTACGCTTCCTTTTGGTAAATCATCAAGTATTGCTAGTTTATCCCAAAATGTAACTGATTTTTTATCAACAATAAAATGATGTTTACCACCTGCTTCTGAGATATAGAGATCATGACCGATTCGATAGGCCGATTTCAAATTATACTCAGTCAAATCAAGATAATTATCCCTAACCAGCTTCTGTGATACATATTTTTCTCCATGTCCTGCAACCAAGGTTATTGGAAAATGTTTCTTAAATTCCTCCACTTCTTCCTTAAATAAAGGAATAGCAGGATCTATTTTGCCTTTAGTTTTGGCTAGAGTCTCATAATGGAAGCCAACATCAAAATAAATTGAGCTTTGGGATTTAAATACCTCTATAACCTCGGAAAAAGTAAATTTTTCAGCGTTATTCCGAAGAAAGTATATTGCTGGAATTTGTAATTCAGCTTCCAATTCAATCATCTTCATTGCTCGTTTCAGACTAATATCTACATCGTGACGTACAATAATTATTGCTTTATTCGGTTTCTTAACAGGTTTGATAACCCAATCCTTCATTGCAATTAACTCTACATCAGGATTTTTAACAAGGTGTATCCAGAATTTTTTTAATCTAGACAATTTATAATCATTCTTCCAAGATTGAAATGATTGAAACAAATAAATATTGGGAAAAATAATCCCAGGTAGTATAAACATCCAAAAAATAAAATTGTAATCCATAAGTAAGTAGATAATTGAAGTCAATGACACAAGGGAATTAATAATCACTAGATACGGATAATATGGGAGTAAATCAAATATTAAAGTGGCAAATCTATAATTTTTGGAGTAAATATACCAAAATACAAGGTGTGTTATCGCAGAAAAGACAAATAACAACCAAAAGATAAACTCCATGATAATTTTTGAATCTACTTCAAATTAAACTTTTCAGTACAACTCGATAAAATCCAATGTGTTTTGAAATTTTGTAATATTGATTAATTAAAAACTAAGAACTAGGATTAATTGACTTATCTAAACAGATAACTAAAATAGATTATATGGTTATTATAGATTCTCGATTACTAGAGGTGATTTATATGGAAGTAAAGATACTTGATTTTGATACAACTGCAGAAATTGTATTCATCAATCCTAAAATAGAAGACCCAAGAGATTCACTATCAAATTTAGCACAGATTAAAATCGGGCCTAAAAAACAAATAGTCCAAGTTATTCGATCTGAATTAGTTAAAGAAAATGAAATTGGTTTACCCACTTCATTAGCACATACCATGAAAGCCGAACATGGAGATAATATAACTATTAACCCCAGAAGACGCACAAATGTATTGAATACCATTATGAAAAAATATGATAGACAAAAATGGAGTAGTGACGATTTGAGAAGCATAATCGATGAGATGTATACTGGAAATGTCACGGATTTAGAGATGGCAGCATTTACTCTTGCCATGCAATATGAGGATTTAAGCACAGATGAGACAGAACATCTCACCCGTTCATTTACACTTCATAGTGAGCAAATTGATTTTGGAGAACCAGTATATGATAAACACAGCATTGGTGGCATACCTGGAAATAAAGTTAGCTTATTGATAGTCCCCATAATTGCAGCTGCAGGATTACTCATACCTAAAACCTCATCACGAGCAATTACATCACCATCTGGAACTGCAGATACCATGGAAGTTTTGTGTAACGTAGGTTTTAATGCAGAAGAAATTATGGAAATAGCCCCAAAAACACGAGGCATGTTGGTATGGGGTGGTCAATTAAATCTTGCACCTGTAGATTCTCAAATAATTAAAAGAGTTGAAAGGCCATTATCATTGGATCCCAAGAGTGTTATCATCGCATCGATCCTATCAAAGAAATTATCCACTGGTGTAGACCATATGGTTCTAGACATGCCTACCGGTGCAGAAACAAAGATGGAATCACGTGCAGAAGCTAAAGAATTATCACATCTATTTGTCGAAATAGGAAGACGAGTTGGCATTAAAATCGATTGTGCACTGACCTATGCAGATCAACCAGTAGGACATGCAATAGGACCTGCTTTAGAAGCCAGAGAAGCATTACTTACCCTTGATGGAAAAGGTCCCAGATCTGTATTAGAAAAATCCAATGAACTTGCAGGAATATTATTGGAAATGGCTGGTGTCGCATCACGAGGAAAAGGTGCTCATGTAGCAGAAGAATATGTAAAAAGTGGAAAGGCGCTGGAAAAATTTTATGAAATTATAGAAGCCCAAGGTGGTTCCAGAATACTACCAAAAGATATACCAGTTGGTCAGTACACATCTACTATCACCGCAAAAGAAGATGGTTATATTTCACATATATCAAACAAACAGATAAAAAATATTGCAGCTACACTTGGGTGTCCTTCTGATAAATCAGCAGGATTATATATTCATCGCAAAAAAGGTGAGTTCGTTAAAAAAGGCGATGTAATACTAGAACTATACTCAACCAGAGAAGGTGCTCTAGATGATGCTATGAATATTGCTAAATTAAAATCACCATTTTTACAAGAAGGTATGGTTTTAGAAAGAATCAGTTCAAGCCCAATTCAATTGGATTAAATTACAGTATTAGTCTATTGATATAGGTATCATTGACTGAAGATTTAAAGAAAAACGAATATAAAATAAAACAAGTAGAATGTCCTGAATGTAAATTCGATCAGGCCAATCTAATTACACACCTAATGGACATTCCATACTATGAAGATTATTTAATGATAAGTATTGCCTGCAATAAATGTGGCTATCGAACCAGTGATTTTCTTAATCTCACACATAAAGGACATCTACGCTTTGAATACCTAGTAGATTCTATCGAGGATCAAAATACCAAAATTGTTAGAGCTCGAGAGGCAACAGTTGAAATTCCGGAATTAGGTGTTAAATTAGAACCAGTCGGTGATGCTACAAGTTGGATCCGTAATATAGAAGGTGTCTTACTGGATTTTCAGGAAAAAATAGAATTAGCAGTTATTCAATCAGGAGGAGATGAAGAAGCACGACTTGCCGGAGAAAAATGTCGGTATTTAATTGATGAGATGCTAATGTTTAATCAACCATTTACACTGGTAGTTGACGACCCTTCAGGTAATTCTTTGATTATCCCCACTCAACCGGCAAAATTGGTAAGAATAGAAAAAGATACAGAAAGTCAAGAAGAATAGGTTAAAGTAAATATTTATGAATCACATTAAGAACTTAATAATTTTGTATCAACAATGTGAAAAAGATCATGAATTTAATGGTTTCTTCATTGAGGAATTATACCTTATTTATTATTTTTTACAACCCATTTTGATTATTTGTTATACATAACAACAACATTATAAAAAAATTAGAATTTGCAATCAATTCAGGACACTTTCGAAAATCCTTTTAACTTTAGATGAATATATCAAATTAGGGAATTTTTTTTCCAAAATACTTAGCCTCGTGGTGTAGTGGCCAATCATAGCGGGTTTTGGTCCCGCCGACCTGGGTTCAAATCCTGGCGAGGCTATCTTCTCTTCATATTTTAAGTCCCTACGGTTTTGAAATACCAATATTGTAACTTATTAATAGTTCACGCCGTTTTTTCAAGCACCTACGTAAAACCCATTATTAGAGATATTTATCACTACATGCCGTTTTTCAAGAAATTAATATAAAAGTTGAATCAATTTGTATTTAGATTTCTTTTGCTATCAATTATAGTTACAATAGATATAGATTGTCTATTGATGCTTGTTGCCTGTCAACATAAATTTATTAGTATTTGTTTCTAATGATCATTCTTGTACAAGCAATCGATATAACAAAGCACTACATAATCAGAATAGTAAAAGTACAACCACAATGTTAATCTTACACTACCTAGTTCAAGTATTTTTATTAATCATACAATCGTAAAGAAAGCTATGATAAATGAAGAATTGAGAGGGAAAATCCTTAATATACTTATACCTCAATTAGATCCGTCAATGACATTAAATGTTGGTGATAAAATACCCGGTGGTTGGGAATCAGATATTTATGCAATTACAGCAGAATTTAATTCTGATAATTTATACTTTGTTGTCCGAGTATTAAAGGGAGAAAATACCACAGTTCGAGCTGAAAAAGAATATCAAGATATGATTAATCTATCGGAAATCGGCGTCTCAATACCAAAATTGTATGGATTCGGCCCATCAGGAGAAACACATAATGGCTTTATCATAATGGAACAGATATTAGGTAATAATATGGGTGAATTAATGCTAGCAGGAGCTCCTGAAGAAATACAAAAACAAGTGATTAAAATGGTCAATTTACATCTTGGAATACAAGAAAAAGATTGGAATAAAGTTACTGAAGCTAATTATGATATCACAGCCAATCCACGCGCATTTATTAATTCTAGATTAGAAAGGTATGAAAATAAATTACAACATAGTTCATTCAAATCCATTATTGAGCCAATAATAAAAAAGCTCTACCAAGTAAACGTAGAAACAACGAAATTACAGGTAATTCATAATGACTTTCATCCTTTTAACATTCTTTACCGTTTAGATGGAACTGCTGTGATTATTGATTGGTCTGGTGTAGATTTAGGTGATGCAAGGTTTGATGTAGCTTGGACATATCTATTAATTTCATCTTTTAATCGACAGTTGGCAGATTTTACTCTTCAAGTATATTTTTCACAAAAACCAAATCTGCAAAATCAGTTTGATATATTTATAAAACTAGTTTGCATTCGTAGATTACTAGACATAGAAGTAATTGCAGCGTCGAATATCGACTTAGATATGGGATCCTCACTCATTACAAATTTTATAAGTTTTGCGGAAGAAAAATTAGAAGTCCAACTTGATAAATTCAAAGAAAGATTAAGATAGAAATAATTTTGAAAGGAATTGGATATTATTTATCCAATTTCACCATTTTAACAAAATAAAATTATCTGATATTTTTGAACAATCTCCAATATTTAGTCTAAAACTATTTGAGATTTAATTACTATATTCAGATATGGATAAATCACCTAGTGAATCGGAAACAGAGACTGTTCAATTGATGATGCCGTCTCATAGTAATCCATCAATGAGAGATGGAAGTGTCGAATTGGGATCTGTTAATGGTGGAGCGATTTTGAATCTTATTGATAATGTTGCAGGACTTGCAGCACTTAGACATTGTCGAACTCGAACAGTCACTGCCTCTATTGATAGTATGAGTTTTTTAAATCCCGTAAAAGTAGGAGAATTATTGATACTAAAGGCAAGTGTTAATTATGTCGGTAGTACATCACTCGAAGTTGGAGTAAGAGTAGAGACTGAAAACTTACGATCTGGAGAGAGAAAACATACAGGAACAGCCTATCTTACGTTTGTGTCCGTAGATCAAGAAGGAAAACCAATACCAGCACCTAAATTGAAGTTGGAAACAGCAGAGCAACATAAGAGATATGAAGCTGCAAAGATTCGATTAGAGAATAGAAAACGATTTAGAAATGAAGAAAAAAATAGATTAAAGAAATAAAATATTTGTTATGTAACTAAAATTCTACTGAAATAATGATTGTAAGAAATGAATTAGCAAAGATTTAAAGATAATGAAATTAATAGACAATATGCAGTCATGTTACATTTAATTCCTACTGAAGAAGAAAACCATCCACTTTTGAAGTTACAAGGTAAAGATCGTACAAAGTTTGCAATTCGATCTTTTCTCATAACAGCAATCATGACCGCAGTGATTTATATTGTTCCTGATTATTACTTTTTAGAATGGTTAACTACATGGGCTAGTTTCTATACTTTGAAATTTTTTGGATTTGATCCTATATATTACACACATATCGCTAAAGTTAACAGTTTAGAAGCAATTGATCTTTTTTTCTATAATCTGTTTGATAAAAACCGAAATGTATATCCTGCAATCAAGATGAGTGGAAATGGTCATAATGCAAACTATATGATAGTAAGAGCATGTACTGGAATGCAAGCAGGTGGATTGCTCTTAGGTTTAATCTGGAGTACACCTGCTGAAAATAAAAATAGAATTAAAGCTTCAATTGTCATGTTGATTGCTTTATTCATTGGTAATTTTCTAAGAATTGCTCTGATTATTGCAATGGCAACATTATTCATGGAAGTATTTGATTTATCATATTCATTATCATGGCATTATGCTCACGATGTGCTTGGACGTCCAATAGGTTTCTTTGGAACAATTGGTTTTACTGCATTAATAGAAGTAAGAAAGGTTCGGATATTGGACACTATTACAGTTTGGATCGATACGATCATGGGAACAAAGCCTACCAAGCAAGATTCAGAAACAAATATTACACCAGAAGTAACTAAAACAAACTTGGACTCACCATCTGTAGAATCTACAGGTGAATAAAACAAACTAATTCTCGATAAGTAGAAATCTAAATTTTTCCTTATTTAATCCCTTAGTTATTAATTCCTTCCAAAAATGTCTCTACAACTTGATTATATTTGTTAAATTGTTCTAGGTGTGCCATATGTCCACTATTATCAATTAATGATAAACTACCTCCAGTCAGTTGAGCTGCTACTTTACC
>Ga0224511_10001128_pt1 | contig 15294 bp, 8 predicted proteins | sample SF_May12_sed_USG_2_FD_169988 | JGI IMG/M metagenome (GOLD analysis project Ga0224511, IMG submission 169988) | Sediment microbial communities from San Francisco Bay, California, United States - SF_May12_sed_USGS_8_1 | ecosystem: Environmental > Aquatic > Marine > Sediment | place: USA...
AGTTTACGGGGGCCACCATTAGTATATCACACCGCATGGAGTTCTGGTAGTTGTTGGGATACAGCGGGGACTGAACCGACCCAGTCATCGTATCCAGGAACGTGTCGTTGCATTCTTAAACCGGACAGCAAATAGGAACGCAAATCATCTCGATTTTAACATGAGAATCAGATTTGTTTTGTATGTATTATAATAAAGTTACTGTTAAAGTTATTGGCGTTGGCAATAAATGTAATAAAATTGTTTAAATGTGGGTTTTTTCACATAAGTTTACCACGTACATTATCGTGTGTGCGTTTTTAAATATTACCGAAGCAGTTTGGAATTTCCCCGACCCACACACTGTCGTTCCAACACGTCACCGTGGCCGTCCCGTTCAGGTACCATCCGGGGTTACATGCGTACGTCGTCACTGAGCCGTAATTGTTGCCCTGTCTCTGTGTGTACGTACCGTTGCCAATTGAAGGAGGTGGTTGGCAATCTTAAAAGTTACCAAAGAAACAAACATGGTAATCACTTAAAAGTATTCAACGGTTTCTTTAAAAAATGTTTTTCCTTAAAAGTCTGTAGTTTGTGGTAAAGAGCATTTTAAATTTTACTTCGGAAATTTCGTGTAGAAAAAAAGAACTTACTTAGTTTAGCATCCCAAGTAACACTGTAACCATTTAAAACATTTGTAGCGTCTGATGTGAAGACCAGGAACATTGATGGTGTCGATGACAATATATACTGCGGTACAGTCGTTCCCGCCAGTTGGCTTAACAACACGCTCGCAGACGTGTTGCCATCTCGAATCTTAAACACAAATTTATATTTTAACAGACTGTATATAACGGCAAAGCGAAATTCAAATATTAAAAGTATGCTGGGTTTATCGACATGATCAGTTAAGAATCTGAAAGAAAGTAAACGGCCCCTGGAAGTATAGCCTGCACGTGGGTTTGAAATAGCAGCCTCGGTTTTATGGAGTTAACAAAACTGGTAAAAGATGGCTCGGTGAATCGACATATTTTTAATGATTTAAAATTGATGAAACTTCTATATAGCTGTGCTCTTATCTTAAGTGTTTGTGATTTGCTGAAAATCCTACCTGTAGCGAATCGCCAGCTGCCATGTTGAGATAGGGGAACTGAAGCATAAGTGTGTAGTTTACGGGAGCTTCTATTAGTATATCACACCGCATGGAGTTCTGGTAGTTGTTGGGATAGAGTGGGGACTGAACCGAACCAGATAGCGTGTTAAGAAACGTGTCGTTGCATTCTAAAAACAGACAAACAACAAATCGGTTATATAAAATTATACCATTTCACACTGTAACAGGTAACAGATGTGAGCACAATGGTGTATGATGTCCTCAGCATTTGTGAAAGCCTATTCCTCTTGAAAACGAGTATGACCACATAACAAAATTTGCAAAAAGACCCAATCCATTATAAAGATATAATTATACATGTAAATGTCTATTATATTTTAATAGGTTATTTCGCATATAGAGACATAAATATGAATACAGGTGGCCTACTGTCAATGATTTTTTTATTCACAGTTAAAACTTAAAACTTACGTGTACATCAGAAAACAGGAGGTTATACTGTCTGGTATTTTGTAAACGTTTAATGTCCTGTATATAATTGTATAAAGAGTATATGTTTTTGCTATTCAGCTCACCAAAGCAGTTTGGAATTTCCCCGACCCACACACTGTCGTTCCAACACGTCACTGTTGCCGTCCCGTTCAGGTACCATCCGGGGTTACATGCGTAAGTCGTTACTGAGCCGTAAATGTTGCCCTGCGTTTGCGTGTACGTGCCGTTGCCGATGTCGGGTGGAAAGTCGCACACTATTTAATTAACGGCATAAAAATACATGTACTATGCACAGTGACTCTAGCATGGTTAATTACATTTAAGTTTTATTCAGGATCCTGAACAAACATGCATGAACACATGGTGTTTGTTACTAGATATGGAAACATAGGTATATAAAGTAGATGCACAACCACTTCATTATAGGAATCTCTTTCTTTTAAACTTGGCTACATGTTTATCTTAATCGTGTTTCTAACTATATAAATAAACACAACTAAAATGTAAGTGTACAGTGCTTGGCCTCGTAAGTTATGTTGTAGCCTTTGAAGGTGTTCTGGCCATCAGAGTAGAAGTACATGTATATGTCTTTGCCAGTTGACAGGATGTATGGCGGAAAGGTCAGGTTGCCCTTCACTTGGGCCAACAGGGCAGCCGTGGAGTACGGGCCATCGTATATCTAGAATGCAATTGGGTAACTCTTACAAATGCATTGTTATCAGTTGTTTTTAAAGAAGAATGTTGTTGTTAAAATGATTTGTTTTCAAAAAATTTAAAGAAAACATTTATCTACATAATATATTTTTCCAATACATACCTTAATTATAAAATTGTGCGACAATTTTTATTAACGTTGTACTTAGCAATGTAAATGGTCACACTAACTAAGAAGGACAAAATAAACAATATTAAACGTGCCGACAAAGAGTCGCAGCACAGTTCCGTATTAAAGTAATTGGCGACAAGCATAATCGTGTGGTTGATCGGAACGGATATTTTGATTTCACATCGCCCAAGGTTCATGTAGTTGTTTGGATAGAACGCTGAGAGAACTATGCCTGACATTCCACTGTGGGTGGTATTGCAATCTGCAAACAACAGTGTGAAATTAAATTAATGACAACTTCGGAGTTACTGAATAGATAAAAACTTTAAAAAGAATTGTTATCAGTCTATGAAAAATGGAAGTCCTTACGAGGCATAGTCTGCATGGGACAAAAGCAGCTTCGGCTTTACGGAAGCTGCTCATCACTGGTAATGAAAAAGCCACACCACTGAAGCCGCCTATCGCTTGAGCGTAAATCTTTGTTCATATTAAAACATATAGTCCATGATCCCAGATGACTAGAAAAATTAGAAAAAAAATCCAATGGTGCAGTACGGGGTGACAGTTTAGATTCGGCAATATGTTTTGTGTCGTTAATATTGAAACACACGACCCCTTCTGAAAATCGTGCTAACGGTAGCTAACATAGCTGTGCTATGCATCAACGTTAAATACGATGTGTGGTCAAGTACATGCATTGTAAAAGCACTAATCTACAAAGTCTGGTGGGGCGTTTTGCCCATTTTACTATATGGTATGTGCAACGCCCCATTGTAATACTTCAATATAAGGACAAATACGAAGCTTCGTAATAACAGGAAGAGGTTAATACACTGTATTGTGTCAGGGATTTTTATTACAATTACTGGTGACATCTAGAGTGGCAGTTTAATCAGATAAGATATTTAAACATGGAATACGATAGAGGACGAGGGTTGTGTGACATTTACCATTTACCATTACAAAAGATGAATCACATATTTTTTAAGTATATTGCAGTGAATTCCGTTATAAAGGACCCGCTTATAAGAAACCTATGGTTATAAGGAACTGATACTCATTCCCAAATCTTTACCAAGGAACTAATTCATTATACGTTTATAAAGACCTCCAGTTATAAAGAACATATATTCTTGGTCCCGAAGAGTTCTTTATAAGCGGATTTTACTGTACATTTATCAATGATGTCAACATCAAACTTAAATAAAAATAATATTAAATATTTTGTCTTTACCATAACAGCCGGGAGGCGCCGGCCACTCGCCGATACCGTACGTTGTATGGTCCCAGCATTGTTTGGTGGCGGGACCGTCAATGTACCAGCCAGGGTTGCAGGTGTACGTTGCCACGGAGCTGTAGTAGTTGCCCCACGAAGTGACGTAGGTTCCATTACCCATATCGAACGGATCTACACTACAGTCTTACGATAAAACATAAACTAATATGTGTTGTACCATGCAAGAATATTTTTGGTCGTAACAAAAACCTTTACATTTGCCTAGCAATATAAATGTTCATGCGATTTTAAGATGTAATGAAATTCAGCATAACTATACTATACTGTATAATTATATTATTAACTTACTTTTGACTTCACGATATAACACTTTATAGCCTTTGTAGTAAACGCTGCCGTCACTCACAAAGTTAAGGAACATTTGATTAGTACTGGACACCACATAGCCCGTGTGAGTGGTGCCGCCAAATGTGTGCATGAGAGGGTAACTTGCGTTTCCACCGTCATATATCTGTTAGTAAGAATGATTGTTTAGTATTATTTTTAAGTACAATTCCTCAAACATTATTTTAAAAGGTGCAATGCAAGCATCTTGCAACCAAATTTGATCCCATGCTATATTAAAATCCTCAATAAGCAGTGAGTCCTACTTCCTGATGTATAAGAAACGTTCAAGTTGATTGTTAAAGATGCTATGTCTGTATCTTTATACCCGTATAATTAGTCACAAATCTTGCCAAATGTATAGTGTGCTAAATAAATAAACATTGCAAAAGGATTTGCAAAATGTTGTGACAAATAATGCGTTTATGGACAAAAAGTCAAAGCACAACAACAACAAAACAGAAAATGAAACATAAAAACCGTTGCCGGGACTGGGAATTGAACCCGGGAGCTCTTGCACCCAAAGCGGATGCGTTACCGCTGCACCACTGAGTCAACTGAGAGTAACGATTGTTAACTAGCTATTTAACGGTTTCGACGCAATGGGTCGAAACGTAAATAAACCAAACCAAATTTGCGGGCCAGACATTTTCAACTAATTATTTTTTTCTGTCGTATTTTTACATGCATGGATAACTGTATTGGGCAGTTTCTCATATTGGGCAGTTTCTCATATTTACGGCAGTATGTTACACTGCTTAAATATGGTTAAAATGTCAGATGTAAACAAGTCTGACCTAACAGATACAGGCATAGTAATTTTAATAAATTTATAATATACAGTCAACTATCAATGTGGTCTGATCAGGTGACGGCTACCATGCGAGAGGTCACGGGATTAAATAGCACTACATATTTTTAACATGTCTTAAGGTTTCATATTTGTTTCTACATGTAGTAGCTTTTTTATTCTGATGTTTAATAAACGGATTAAAGATGTTATCTATGTATTTTCATAGCCTTATACTTGTTCACAAACTTATTAGTATGTTAAGCAAACTGAAATAATACCATTCCATACGTAATGGAAACACGTCATGACACGTTATGACATATAATGTAATTTGGAACGAACAATAACCATTAAATGCCTTGTCAGAGCCAGCGACTTAATCAGGTACCTCTCGCACTCTAGTCCGAAGCGTTACCCCTAGGCCATCGTGTCAACCGACTGTATCAAATACAATCAAGCGTGACTGACAAGGATTAAGACAGACAGACAGACAGACAGACAGGCAGACAGACAGAATAGTTTATTGTCTTAAACCATACATGTTCTTGACAAAACATAAATATATTCAAACACTCATCATATACCATGTCAACGTAAATCATAACAAGAAAGAAAATATAGAGGAAGAAAGAGAAAAAAAGAGTAGTAAACTACATATAAACATTCAAGTAAATAATAATAGGCAGTGTAAAACTACTTACACGAAGAGTGTCACAACATGTCTCAAGCACGAAGTCCACTATTTCTATCTTGACGGATCGGTTTAAGGGCACCTCAATATACTGCTTGCAGTTCATATTATGAGGATATACAGTTGGATAGCGGGGAGAATACACATATCCTGATGGCGATATGTTATCGCTGCTGCAATCTAAAGAAATAGAATAATTTAACTAACGTGATTTCTTTCTTAATAGTCTATGGGCTACCTAGACCATAGGTTCCACCTAGTGGGATTTTATGAGACCTATATTATGTAAGAGCATAAAGTGTTCCCTACAACATTCCACTTGTTGGACGTTACACGGGCGCTGGATAACTCTTCCCCTGATTTAAGGGATGACATGTTTATTTGTCTCGTATAAAACTGTTCATAACGTTTATCATAAATAGTTTATGTTGCAATTTTATAATTAAATTAACCAAAGCTCTGCGTTTTTTAATTTTAATCAAGGATATATAATTTTTGTGTAAAGAAATGTACAAATTATCTCCTTCTTAACAACAAATACACTTTTTGTACTTTAATATATACCTAATAATTGAAACATACATGCACATGTAATTAATCTAATAGTTACTGTTGTCATCATGTTTGATCTAAATGACTTTTTCTAAAATTATAGTCTGTTAAATTAAAGGTTTGTTGAACAACCATATTGGCCTTAGCTGTTTTTGGCTCCAGGACCAACTTCGAACTTTGAACTGGTAAAATATCAATAGGTCACTGTGACACTTAATGTATGAAGGCTTGTTGGAGTGGGCACCTACTGACATTAGGGGTCAGAGTCAGGATTGTTCAAACTCAGGAAATGTACTTATTTAAAGCCTGGTCTAACCAATGGTTTTAAGTCAGTTTTGAGTGACTATTTCAATCACAATGCTAGTGAACTTTTAAAACTGGCTTTCATAACTAAAATGGGATTGCTGGGGTCTTTTGGGGATTGTAAGGGTCTAGTTTGGGGTTTGATAGACTGCATGGAACACACAAATGGGCATTTATTATTAATTTATTTATCTTTTTAATGGAACACTTCAAGAATTGAAGATTATGTCATCAGAACCACAGACCCTAAATCCGTTGCTATGTACAAAATTTTGGCCACTGTCAGGGGCCATAAAGGGCAGGGTTTGAGGCCAAGTAGGTCATCGGTACCCCTGGAATCGACATAAGGCTTTCTCTGACTATTGGCTTATCTGTCTAAAATTTTCACCAAGGTGGTTTCTGTAATTCCTCACAACTAGGTACTTGGCAATGGCAGTGGTCAAAATAGTTTATCAGTCAGGATCATTAAGGGGCTAGTTTTGGGAACTCGTTGCCAAGTTGGACTAGTGAAATCGGCTTGGGCCATATTTTCTAAGTGACACGTAGACAACAAATGCATCGGACCATATTTGGCGATTTGTTTCTAGGTCATTTCTGCACACGAAAGGCGCATTTTCCCTCAATATCAACTACTTGTATATCGCTATTAACAAACCTGTGATCTAGGATCAAATTAGAGTCAGTTTTGAAGTCAGATGAAATCTCAAAGATAGGAAACTCGCATTGGCTTTATATGAATATTAGCTCTCAAAGCAAGTATACTTTAGAGTATAATAACCCAAATGAAAACTCCAATTATACCTATGCCATGTTTGCAATTAGCTCATTTGCCTAATTTGATTGGCAGGGACTGGTAGTAAGAGATGATGTGTTCTTATAGTGAGTCCTAAACTGTGTCAGTGGTCAAAGGCTGATCACGAGAAGACTTTACTTTACATGGGGCTTATTTATAATTTGTCGACCGACTGGAACCAGTTTAGGGCCTTAATCGCTATTGGTTAACCGGATAGCATATGGACACCTACACGATGAAGAATATTTACTGCCTCCCTAAGATAGGGTACTGCATTGTAGCCGTATTCAATTTTGGACAACTGATAGGTCTTAAAATAGGCTAGTTCAGGATTGCGTTGATCATCAAGGTCAAAATTAGTTAACTTTTGACTACATTTGAGGGACGATTACATCCAGAAAATGGCACGTAGTCTAAATGTTCGGTACGGGGCAATGGGCATACTTTACCTAGTATGGTAATATAATACTTCGGGGTTTTTTAGAACTCTGAAGCTGTTGTTGTTGCCTATTGGCTCCTGGCTGATCGTTTACGCCAGGTGGACAAAAATACAACTAAAATTTCTTAAACCGGACGTTTAGAGTGTACGTTGGGGAAAGTTATCCACTGATAAGAATAGTTCTAAAGTGGGGGTTGGTTGACCAATCTAAATACAATAATAGGCCTGGAGTCGTATTTATTGTCTCATCAACCAGCTTAATGTGCCCAGAACACATAGAAATCAGCAATCATCTTGCTGTAAGACAGGGTATTGTTGCTGCCAACAGGGAATATATATTGTTATTGCCCGTTAGTGGATGTTTAGGGTTTAATGGAACATCCAAAATCCCTATTTAGGTCTGCAACAGAATGTTGTTGTTGTTGTTGTTGTTGTTGTTGTTGTTGTTGTTGTTGTTGTTGTTGTTGTTGTTACAAAATAAGACAGATAGTTGATACATAGCTTCTATGCATGCAACACCATGTGTGTTTGTTATGATTTTTTAAAACTTTTAAAACACTGTTTAGAACACAGTTGGGGTGATTAAAGTAAATATATAGCCAGGATATGACAGCGTAATTCGATGCAGTCCTTCATTAAAAAATCGCATGGGTTGCCAAAGAAACATATTTAGTGTGCTTTCACACAGCGTCGATTTTCCGTCCGACAACCAGATTCCTTAATATCAGTGTCTATACTACAAAAATGTATGGGTCTACAAAAATCCCACCAGTGGGATGATTTTACCTTCTAACCCATAGACTGTAAGTATTTCAATTTATGAATCTTTTTCGTTGAAGAGGCCGTGGGTCATCGTATCAAAATATTTGACCCACCGCTTGACTTAGTATTTTTAATGTGTCAAATGTTTACAATTAGCCATAAGTGTTGATCCATTTAAACTAAGTATAAGGTACGTCAAAACACGATCTAAAATAATCGAACAAATTAACTTGACAAATCGAGTTTCTTAAACTACATCGAATGATGACCTTCATAAGTTGACAAATGAAACACAGCAGTGTACATATCTGCTGCTTTTATTTTGATATTCAGCAACTTAGTGAAACTTAGTTAAAAATCCTAGGCCGAAATATCGTCCTAAATATTTTTAACGTTTTTTTTCTATTTTCCCACATTGATTTCATTGACAAAAACTAATATTACATAGCAATAAATATTACTGTGCCAATTTCTTAAAGATTCTTAATAACTTAATATATGTGTGTTTAAATAGAATGTGCTTTTGTAGAGTGGAGACAAACATATTTTTATATTTATTTAAAGTCGTATTGCATCTGATATACTTAGTTATATACACTGATACTTTTATGCTTTATGCAATTCTCAAACTACTGAAAATAGTCATACATACTCATGCAGAGGGGCAGCGGATTTGTCCACGGTCCACCATTACAGTTGCTTGTACTTGCGCCAATAAGGTAAAAGTCGGGTATGCAAGAATACGTGGCCAGAGACCAGAATCCGTGATCGTGGGATAACGTAAAACTTCCGTTACCAAGTGGTGGATGGGTACCGCACCCTGAAAATGTGGTCAGTGACAGTCAACTTTCAGAAAATCTGAATCTGATCTTTTATGTGTTTATATAACTGATTACAATTTTCGTAAACGTAGAAGCAAAAACTGAGTCTTAACAAATATTAATTTTAAATTATCGATTTAAATAGTTTCATTACTATTCAACATTCCATACATCGATTTAAGGTGAAGTACTGTTTGTTCTTATATATTTTATCCCAATTCATTTCTGCAGTGCTGACTACCTTTACAGCATTTTCATTTTTTAGATACCTAAAAATTATCTGTATACAATACAAGGTAAGGAAAACAACAAGCCGGATTGAAATTTCTGTATCATTCTTCCACAGTATGCAACGGATAAGCGCGCTTCATGGATTTGCCAGTTTCACCATTGCGTTCATGATCCCATAAATGCACACAGACTGAAATTCCATCCTTAAATAATAAAGAAGAATAAAACATGAATTACATTTACTTACTTTGCTTTGCCGTCCAATTTATTTGAAACCCCGGCTTTGTAATTGCACTATCTGATGTAAATTTGATGTAGACATCTTCAAACGAGGTGTACTGAGTTAAACCTGTGATGCCGGAGGTTTGGTAACGTAGATAGCTTGTCGAGAGTGGACCATCCCTAAACTATGTTACAGTTAAAACACATGGCGTTTTATTTACTTAAAAACCTTTGAGTTTAATTCATATAAGTATACACAATAAAACATTATGTATAAGCAAACGTTTTGCGTTGGTTTCCACTCGCCAATGACAAATCTTGTATTTAACAAAGATAATTTAAACAACAAACACGGACTGGAAAAATACTTTATTACTTACATAAATGTAGTCATAAAAAGACTCCGTATCTTTTGCAGCCCAGACCATCTCAATGGACATGTTAGTAGGAACGGTGATTGTCCACACACAGTTTGTGTTCAGAGGGTAGTTGGATGTTCCAAAGTTTGGGGAAGAAATTGTTCCAGCTGTTCCGTTGGTGTGACCTCCACAAGCTAAAAGACAAAGGAAGCTGGGTTGTGAGACTTACAATGTTGATAGTATCACGAAAGTGATACTAGCAGCTAAGTATAACATACATACTATAAACCGACAAATGAGCTAAATTCAAAATAATAGAAAATATTTATAAAAATTGATCGCTATAGAAAAGGACAATGGTATTCACACAATTATAAGTAGTTTACTTAAACGGACCATGTCATCAGACATGGTATAAAGTAAGACAAAAACTTATTATTCACGTACATATTAATGATCCATGCGCAGGATAGTTTGCCAAAAAGAGAAACGGTTTCTAGTACTGAACCAAACAAAAATAAGCAACTCTTATGTACCGGGCGATGGTTAATGGTCGGAAAACATAGGTAATTTACAACAGACACTGTATCTGTACGTTCGGTAGAAGGAGTGTGTGTTTTCATGTTCTTTGAACAAAACTATTTTGGAAGTATGCCAACTGTACGTACGGTTACATGTAGGCGGAGTCAGGTCCCACGTGGATCCAGTAACACAGGTGAGAAGATGGTTGCCAACGAGAGCGAAGTTGGCGTTGCATTGGTAGTTGGCCACTGCACCCGAATTCTGATCGGGGCCTCCTTGGAGGGTGAAGATTCCGTTCGTGATCGCGGGTGGTGGCTGACACACTTAAAGGTAATATTGTCAATGTATTTTAATAATTATAATATCACTAACTGTTAATTATACTTAATTAATATAACAGAATGGAAATTAGCGGTAGCACATAGCTTTTCAATCATAATGGGGGTAAAACGGAAATCACAAGAACAATGACAATTGAAAATACATTTTTTTGCAATCTGAAATAGTTTAACATCATAAGACACAAAGTTGTTAGGTGAGTTCTAAATGCCTGTGTTCAAAATATAAAAGTGCCCTATGAATGTTATTGACGTTTCACTTTAAGAAAGGCAATAACTGTTAATTAAAAATAACCAATATTTATTAACAGTTCAATGGCAATATATTTATAGAATGTTGACCTAGATTTATGTTGCAGCTTTTGTAATGTTTGTATCGTTTTGTGTGGAAAATGTATTGTTATTTAAACCAAACAAATGCGAAAGTAAATCAAACACGAGTGAACGGCGTTTCACTTTTTGATCTTTATTGCTACTTCCAATATGGTTCTACGTTCATAGTATGTCTAATATATGACATTTAGAAAACAAGAGATCCAAAAGGGCCCTGGATCGCTCACCTGAGAAATTAATCAAAAGGCCAGGGTGGAACCCAGGGGCATGATGTTATATACAAATTATCAAAGCTCTATGCTAGTGATTTTTATGCACCCGCCCCTTCGAAAAAGAGGGGGCATATTGTTTTGCTAATGTCGGTCGGTCGGTTCGTCTGTCTGTCCGTCCGTCCGTCCGTCCATCGGTAGACCAAATGGTTTCCGATCGTTATCTTGAAAACAATATATCACATAGCTGTTATATTTCCCATACTGATTGATCTTGGTAAGGACAAGAACCCTTTTGATTTTGGGTTCACTTGGTCAAAATTCAAAGTCACAAGGGTCAATTTTGTATAAAAACAACAATGTTTTCAGCTCATTATCTTGGGGTTTATTTATCACGAATATTTCATATTTCAAATGCTGATTGGTCTTGGCGAGAACATGACCTGTATTAATTTTAAAATCACTTGGTCAAAGGTCAATGTCACAATGGTCCTTTTTGTTTAAACGATTTCCGCTCATTTCCTTGAAAACTTTTTATCACAGAGCTTTCACATTTTACATGCTATTTGGTTCTGGTGCGGGCTTGACCTCTTCAGGTTGTGTCTTCTATATGTCAAGGATCAAGGTCACGAGAGACATTTTTTGTGAAAAAGGGTTTCTGCTCATTTTCTTAAGAAATATTTACCACAGAGCTTTCATATGTAGTGCACTGATTGATCTTACGAAGAACAAGACCCTAATCGATTTTGGGTTCACTTGGTTAAATGTCATGGTCACAATAGTCACTTTTGTAAAAATAATATGAACATGGTTTCCGCTCATTATCTTGAGAACTGTTTATTAAACATGTTCCACGAGCTGATTGGTCTTGGCGAGGACTTCAACCAGGATTTTGAAATCACTAGGTTAAAGGGAAAGGTCACAATGTTTTTTGTAAAAAATGGTAAAGATACAATCCCTGATTGTTCTGAAGTTCATTAGGTCAAAGGTCAAGATTACATGGTTCACTTTTGTGATCAACTCTTTTAACAGTTTCTACGAACTAGAACTCCGCAAATCGGATGTGTCGCCTGACGAAAAAAGATTTAGTCGACATAAAATGTTAGTTAATTGTTTGTTTTACAGTTATTAGCAATGTGATTCCACATTCCTTCGAGTCATTGCAAGAAACATGCATAACAAGTTTGGAGTCCTTTGAACCTATGGTGACAAAGTTATGTTCCGGACAAGAAATGCTCTATAAAATCAATCAAAGGGGAAAAATTCAAAATCGGAACAAGATAGTGTTACGGTTCTTGTGCACTGCACTTCAAGTTGTTGCCAGAAACATGCATACTAAGTATGGAGTCATTCGAACCTATGGTGACAAAGTTATGCTTCGGACTAGAAAGGCTCTATAAAAATCAATCAAAGGGAAATTCTAAAACGAAACAAGGTAGAGTTATGGTTCTTGTGCACTGCACTTTGAGTCATTGCCAGAAACATGCATACCAAGTATGGAGTCATTCGAACCTATGGTGACAAAGTTATGCTCCGGACAAGAAATGCTTTATAAAATCAATTAAAGGGGAATAATTTAAAAACGGAACAAGCTGGAGTTACGGTTCTTGTGCACTGCACTTTGAATCATTGCCCGAAACATGCATATCTAGTAGGGAGTCATTTGAACCCATGGTGACAAAGTTATGCTCCGGACAAGGAAAGCGGGACAACGCAGACACGGACGCGGACGACGCCGCCGACCAAAGTAATACCTATATGTAGCCTTTTCAGGAGACACAAAAACCTCTTTGAACACTTGATTGTACAACATGAAGGCACTTACGCCATACATCATGACATCATGTAAATCATCCCAGTTAATAAAATGAACCTTTTTATAATATACTCCCTGTACTTAATAATCACCCTTCCATCAAAACTCCTTTAAGACAGACAGACAGAGCCAGGAGGCATATGTGTTGTTCGTCATTTCTTGTAAACAAGAAGATTTTCCTATAGAACTGAATGTAAAATTGATGAATTCCTGGTCGGGCTGCTTTTGGCCCGAGGAGCATAATCAACAATCTTTCAAGAGAACCACTAGATGATGTTTCATACCAAATATCAAAGCTATAGGCCTTGTGCTTTTAGACAAGAAGTATTTTTAAGAATTAATTGAAACATAATTTCGGTTGCCATGGCAACCAGAGTTCTACTTGGAATTTTATTTTTTCAAAAACTTTGGTAGAGCTTCATACACGGAACATCCTTGCAAAGTTTAAACAAGTTAGGCCAAGTGGTTTAAGAGAAGTTGTTTTAAGAACTTGTTGACACACGGACTGACGCGCGCACAGACGGATGGACGATGGACGACGGACAATGGGTTTTCACAGAAGATCAGCTTGAGCTCAATGACCTCCAATGCCTTTTAAATTGCAGCCTATATAAACAATACCACTTCAAAAGTTGAAAGTATGTTATTGCTATGTAATTGTCCGTTTACTTACACGATACAGCAGACCATTGGATATGAAAACCGGCCGCGTTCAGAGACAGACTTGAGTAGAAATCGATTCTCATCTTTACTCCAGTGCTCACCACAACTTCTGGATATCTTAGACCAGTAGCTGTCCACAGAAGAGGGTTGTTGTTAGGGGCATTTCCATCATAAAACTGAAACACGACATAAAAAGAGACATACACAATTGATTTTATGCGCTCAATAAATATTAAAAGTTCTTGTAATGTAGCGCTTTTATACCTTCACTACGCGTAGCGTGATAACCAACGGGAGAACTGCTAAATGTCATACAGTGTTGTAAATGGAATTAATGAGGTCCGAAAAAATAAAAAAAAAATCTATCATTAAGTACAGAAATAACTAACCGTAACAGTGTCAACAGATGATGGGTACAAGCTAAATGAAACCAGTTCCGCTTTAATAACCTTCCCAGCAGGCACCTCGATACCCCAAATGCAATCATGTCCATCATGGTAGTTTCCGTTACCCCAGTTGGGGGAATAGATATCCCCGGAGCTTGCAACAAAGGTAGCTCCACACTCTGTATGCAATCAAAACGTTAGTAATAACAATAGTTTTTTACCTTATGTACGAAAACAAAAACGTGGACTCGAGTATATTTACTTAATCAACAAAAATGTGCAATTAGCTATAGGAAAGTGCTCTGGGATCATGAATTGTATGTTGTTTTGATTTGTTTTAATGCAGTAGCAACTTTCAATACCATTGACGAGCTTTAATGAAAACAAGGCTTTTATTGTTTACATGCAAATTATGCTTCATTGGGACTTTTTCTCAGATTTAAATAAATAACAAACATTCGTGCGTTATCAAACGTGTACGTGTTACGACCAAAGCAAATATTAAATAAATAATATTCAACCTAAACTGTTAACTCAACACTAAAATATAAACATCGAAATAGATATTAAATTCAAATATTCTTTTGTTTTAGTTTGCAACGAAAGCTAAATGAATTTGAATGATTGTGTTCACAAATTTTAAACGAACTGCGCGCGACACAGACTATTAGCAACAAACATTCGGGACGACGAACAGATAGACATGTGCACAAATTAAGGGAAAGCAATATAATAAATGCGGATCTTACATACACTATTTATAAATACATACTGAAACCTACTGAACCAGCCATTACCCAGTTTATTTGTGTATCACAAAGCAGAATTAAAACATTGTCAGTACGTGTGTTCAGTTAACTAAAGGACAATATGTTGCAAGTGTGCTATTACAATAGTTTATGGATATGTTTATATACTGACCGCAAATTGGGTCTTTGTTATTGCTCCACTGGTTGTTAGTCTGGCATGTCCTGACAGATGGACCGTTCATGACAGTATGTGGGTCACACGTGAAGTACACGCTTGCTC
>Ga0224511_10001129_pt1 | contig 15294 bp, 2 predicted proteins | sample SF_May12_sed_USG_2_FD_169988 | JGI IMG/M metagenome (GOLD analysis project Ga0224511, IMG submission 169988) | Sediment microbial communities from San Francisco Bay, California, United States - SF_May12_sed_USGS_8_1 | ecosystem: Environmental > Aquatic > Marine > Sediment | place: USA...
ACAGGCATACAAAACCGAAGTCAAATTCTTACGGTTTCGGTAGAACATGCACAATGAACTGTGCTTTTTTGTTTATTTACCTGTACGGATCGTTTTAAGAAACTGTTGGCCCGAGAAACCAGTGCCGTAAGTAGTGCAATGTTGGCCTGAAATAAATGACATCAAAACACCCACTCCAAAAGTTTGTTTTACAGGAGTTGGACAATGTGCCGTCAAATCTTGAAAACTGCAAAATAAAGCTCCAACTAAGCATATAGAAGCTACAAAGAACGCATCGCAATATGACCAAAAAAGCCGATTGCATTGTTTAAAATATTCTGTATCCTACCAGCTTTATCTTTTGTATAGTTGTGATATGAATTAAGAAATGCTCAGGTCAAATGCATATACACGTACTGAACGATTTATAGCAGTCTTTTTATGCAAATAGCATCAGCCACTCTCGTATCGTCAAGTCGTTAAAATACTGAGTAGTGTCTCTTAACTCGTTAAATATAATTTCAACAGGTCAGTTACTTCTAAATCTGCAGGATTGATATTGGTTTGCAAAACACTGTTTTACAAAGTTATAATGTTAAACAAATACTTAATTAAATAATATGGATGTTTATTTTGACAAATATTAAAATCTTGACTAGCTATCGATGCATTACATGATGATCGTACGTCTGTGCGGAACACATTTATTATTGATATTTTAGTACAAAAACACGTCTTTTGTAAGATAATATCAAATGAAAAAGTGCTTGAAATATTCAAAAACAAACATAATAATATGTGTTTTTGGTAAAACACACGAGTTTGAGTGTTTTCAAATGAAGTTGTATTAACAGTGAGCAGAATAAAATATGAAGTTCAAATAAATAATTATGTTTCATGATTTGTATCCATTGCCAATAAGCAATGCAAAACGCATGTGCTCCGATCAAAAAACTAAATACTTATTGAGTATTATCCCAAATATTTACCTAAGAATAAAAAAGATCTTTGTTATAATGATTCTTCAATAAATATTGACCTTGATGTGATGTATTTTTACATACAGATGTAGTTTACGTGGCAACATCAGACAGACATAATTCCTACAACAGGTTTCATTTTTTCCCGTCTAGATCATTATTTTAAAATATCATAATTCTAAATGTGCCTTTTTAAATGTTTTTGCAGTTTTGTTACAATTTTCATGCCTGTTAAACAAGCTCCAAAACGTGTAGTTTACGTGACAATAATGAATAATAATTATCGTTGTTATGGGCAAGACCGTTTTGAATGTTAGCTGTTTATTTAACATTTATATGACTACAAAATGGTTTCTAAATGGACCAGAAACATCAATTTCCCAAAATTGTCAATTGTTTGTACATAGCAGTTTTGAAAAAGAAGACTGAAAGAATTGCGTTTACATACATTAATTTTCCTCCTTATGTTATACTGATTTAGTTGCGTAATCTGCTTTATTTAAAAAATCTATGTTTAACATGTGTTTTACTGAATATGGTTTGTTAGTACATCGCGTTAAATGTATAATATGTAACGTCACGTAAAATACACTGCAAAAATATGATTTTTCAACAATAAACACTTTGTACAGTGGGTCCAAGTCCAAACATCTGATTACGTAACATAAGTCTGTGGCAATATTTGAGCCTTTTCAGTGAAAATAAAAAAATGACATTTTTAGCTAATATTGGCCAAAAAATGAGAATGAGTAAAATATGGTTAAAATGTAAACAATTCTGACATAAAAGATACAGGTAAGGTATCTTAAAGCACTTAGATCAAATGTTTCTATGCCCTATCCAATTACAAATTATACACACACACTTAGGAACTGTGTAATATGTTATTATGATTGTTTAAAATAAAATGCTATCGTAGTGTATATTAATCTCGTGCAGTTTATATCAAATTATTTGCTGACTTCATTTATTATTATTTTCGAAATTTTAAAGATGCTTTATATGTATCTTTTGGTCGTAATTGATTACATATTACATTTTTACCATATTCAAACATACTCCTATAAATGTGTCAGAGTCGGACAATTTGGGTCCAATTGACTATTTATGCGATATTGACATTTGTTATCGTTTAAAAAGAGCTATGCTTGAAGATTACAGTATCAAATACAGAACGACAATATTGCTATTATTCATGTCCATATCACCACTTTGAAGTAAATAGCATCATAAACGGTGTACATGGCAAATATAAGGACAAGGCATTTTTTTAATACAGTTAGGGCTAATTTAATGGAATAATTTTACAAAGATATGGTAACTGTTATCGCTTGTAAAGAATTTTGTCACTGACAAGCTTTATACAGTTTTTCTGGGTTGTTGAAAATCATTTTCAAAACCATAATAATTTGATGCAATATTTCGACGTTATCTTACATCATTTCAGCATTTAGACCAACTATAAGAAACTGCCAAATGTTATCCATGCATGTCAAAATATTACAGAAAAAGTGATTGTGTTGAAAATGTGTGGCCCGCAAATTCGGCTTGGTTTATTTACGTTTTGACCCATTGTGTGTTATTTGTCACAACATTTTGTACTTCCTTTTGCAATGTTAGTTCATTTAGTATACTAAACATATTGCAAACTATTATAAGGGTTTCAAGATACAGATCTAGCATCTTTAAAATGTCTTAATAATTGATATAGCCACCTCAAAATATCGAAGTAAGCCTTCATTATTTGTGAAGATATACCAACTAAATGAACATGTATGTTTTGCTAGTTACTTGTAAAATAAATTGATTTGCAACAATAAATCGACACAAAAGGTCTTTGAAAGGTGTACTTAATGAACGGTAAGCATGTTTTAAGATTTCGTTATAATTATCAGTTTCCATTGGTATTGCACTAAACGGCTGTTTGTAATAAAACGAGAGTGCCAAACACAACAAAAGCTTATTCAAATTGAAATGGGATGGCTCAGACGCCTTATTCAATAGAACAAAAATCATGCAATATAATTGAATTCCTCACATGGCAGTACAAATAAATAGTGTCAACAAAAATCAATGTGATTTTTAAAGGGAAATAAGCTAATATTATGTAAAATCATTCAAGTTTTGTATGTGTGGCCAGTTAAACATGTTTGTCCAAATAAATAAATTTCGATAAAAATCCGTCCGAGTAATTTGGTTTGTAAGATTTTCGAAGCGTTTAAACTTGACATATTGGAATGAAAATATAATATAATATAATATACAATAAAAGAATTATGACTATTGACATGAAAAGTAAAAGGGGTATAAAGCCATTTTCTATATAGAAGATTAATGAGCTACCTCTAGACAAAAGTTCGTTAACACATTTAAAAACGTATATAGAAATATGAAGCAAAAAAGGGCCGGATTTCGGGCAACAGTGGAATCAAAGGCGACTTAACATAAATATGTCAGAAATTTGACAAAACAATCGAAGTTTGAAATGCAATATGGAACAAATATCTAATCCTTTACCCTTTATTTTAAGTTCTTACCTTCATGAAGTTTGTTCAACATATTGAATATAAGAATTATAACTATTTCGTTAATGACCACAATTTCTACTTCGACTGCAATATCTTAAATCGATTGGTGGCAATCACGGGGAAAGGCAATACTTTTGCATTGTCAGACCATATAAGGAGTTACAACGCCTTAAATGGTTATGAAAATATCATTTTACCTTATATGGTTAGGAATTTAATCACCTTTCGTGGAATGAAATGCATAAATGACGCATGCGCACACTGTTAACTCTGTAGTATATACCCGCAACGTTCCAAGTCTTCCACTGTTGTCTGCACCACTAAGGAAGTAACTACTATCCTAAGCGGGACTTGATGCACTAAATGTAAGTTGTTTTCTTACCTTTTGATTTTGATTTAGAAAAGTTTGAAGTGTACATGTATGTCAATAGATTTTTATGAACACGTTTTCTTTTCTTTTTTATGGCACTATGATATTCCTTGATACATGTTTATAATAAAAGTTGCGGATTTAATGACACATAGGAAGCTAGATAAACAACACATTTTAAGATTATAGAACATTGGTAGGCGCTATAGCATCCTTACAGCTAAAAATAAACCTATAATTTGCCATTAAATTTTAAATACATATCAGTGCCTCTGGTAATGCTCTAGTTTCCTATGAAATGGTTTTAATGGCTTTATTTCCAAAACTATTGTTTGTAGTTTTCCTTTCTTTTTTGTGTAATGTCTGGCAAATAAATGAATAGGTCAAATGCTAAAAAATGTTTCAGCAATGGAATTGGAATACAATCGAAAATACTAGATCTTATACATTATTTTTACGAGGGTTGTGTGATAAGTTTATGTACTATTGTTACCGTTTGGTTAGCTGATGACTGACTGTAATGCCAGTTAAGCCACTATGTGTGATACTGCGGCGGAAAAAGTGACAGGAACATTGTGTTTTGACATACAATGTTACATTTACAATAATTTATATATACATCTAACTTTAACCCTTCATTATTGTTGTTCCGCAGATGGGTAACACGGACAGTAAGCCTGTGACTGCCGAAGGTATGGATATTTTCTAATGTTTCATTTCAAACATAATTTTTTAGAATCGAATATATTTATGTCAATTTATATTTTTACTAATTGACCTCGAAAAAAGGAGGTTAATCTACATTTTCTGGAGGTATTTTTACAAAAATATAACGTTACAAAATGAAGTTAAATGTTCTTTCTGCGTGTTTCTTGCGGTGCGGGTTTGCCGGGCTTAATAATGCTAGACAATGCTCTCCGTCTGGATCAGTTGCCCTTTTCAACTTAAAATTTGGTGAATTAGTCAGTCGCCTGTGGCGTTTAGAGGCTAGTACTAACCCATGAACGCTGTTTTTTACTGACCATTGGATATAACCAAATTGAAATATTTCCCCCCATGTTAAGAGCACTACTTTACTTATAAAAACATGATATCATTGTTCTGAAAGAAATGTGACACCCTAAACGCATTCCACGTCACCCCCAAAACGTCAATGTACTTTTACACACAACAAACAGCACAACACGACACCCACACAATATTAAACAATAAGCTTTTTTATTAATAACTAATTTTTCCAACAAATGTTGAGTTACCGCCTTGGTTCAGGCAATGATTTTCATGGCAGGCTTAAAGCAATATACGGCTGCTAAAATCATTTTGATATCTAAAAAACTGCGGCCATATTTAGAAATCAATGGTCAGATTTGGTCGAAAGTACGTTGGCCAGGACTCGTACATTACTGTAAATAAATGGATTTTAAACTAAACCACCAGCCATGTTTACATTAATGAAACGGGGCGTCGCATTAAAAACAATGGTAGTCAACATTTGTAATAATTATGTTTGTCCTGGTACACACAGAATCTTTATTCTGCGGGCCCGATGTTGATGCCCTTTTAGCAACGTATTTCTAGCTAACATTGACCTTATGTGACTTATGTCGTCGATTGGAAGATAAATGTTTTTACATCTCGTTCTGTGTGTTTCTTGCTGTGCTGTTTGCCGGCCTTACTAATGCTAGACACTGCGCTCCGCCTGGTTCAGATGCCCTTTACATAACTTTTGAGAATAACTTTGACCGATAAGTGTTGATTGTTCATGTATTTTTGTATGTTACAACCGCAAGAATACAAGCAGAAGAAAAATTAAAGGTATTAAACATTGAATATTTTGATACCAAATAACACAAATGCACATGTATTACTCAGAACTGTTAAACATTGCGATTGTTTAGACCCGTGATTACGTATTATACATAGGTTACAATAACAAAAAGCTAATGATATTAATGTGTTCGTTTAATATATTATATGTATTGCATTTATACACTTTAACACGATTTCTGCATTGTTTTCGGTATCTGTCAATGTACATTGAATGTACTCTTTAGTTTGTTTAGTATTTCCAATAAAATAGTTAAAATGTTTGTTTGGAAATAGAGCACAAATTAGCATTATTTTTTTGTTTAGCCATTAGGAAACGTCAAAAAATGTATTGTCCCTTGACCATATTAGTATTTATCATTTTAAGGTAAAACAGCAAAATAATCTCAAATAACATTTCCAGCATTATGTATGTACACTGTTTTCACTCGAAGACTAATATTATGGTGCAGTCTGCATCGTCTGTTCGTTTTTCCATGTCTGCGCATGTAAGCAATTCCGTGTCCGGACCACAATAGTGTTACGAATACGTATATGTTACATAGAGACGATTTCGCAAGTAGCGTGAAAGTCGATGTAACCCTTACAAGTTAGGAGCAAAGGTCCAATAGGTGTCCTTTCCAGATTTTGATTCTAATAAAGTAATTTTTTACTTGCCACAAATCATAACCATATAATTTCGCACCCAATGTACTAGTCCGTAGCACAATTGTCGTGGTCACAAAGATATGTTTTAGCATCGTTGACTTATCGTCCGTCTGTTAGCAGTTTCGTTTTAGAAATACGTTTGTTTGGCTGATTAGTTAAAAAAATTACCTTACTGGTTACACATCATCGCCATATTGAGTAGTGTCACAGGCGTTTTCCTGATTGTAGCTAATTGGTCAAAGTCTCCCTAGGGGTCAAGTATTTGAACTACAACTTTGATACACAATTAGGATTTAAATAAACAAACCGTATGAGGACATGATTTGTGGGGAAAAAATGAAACTAACATTGTCCGAACTCTTGTTTGAACTGTTTTCAATCGAACTTCTTTTAACATACTGAAAAATGTGAGTGGTTTCTTATTACTTATCTGTTCGATATTTCGTCAGGAATAACATCAGGATTGGCATGATGCGGGCTAGATAATGTTCCCATTTGAAAACGTATTTGTAGTTAAAGAGGTAGCGAGGATTAGCGGAATTACAGTTACTGACTTTTCAGTCCGGCAACATGCATTTGGGTAAAACAGAAGGATTGTGGCCCTTAGATTATTGGGACTGAGGGTAAAAACACTAGAAGGCCGGCTTTCTTATTTTAAATCTTAAATTAAACTGATGAAAGAGAAAACTAATGTTCATGTAATTAAATACAGTACTGTGAAGACACAACACATTTATACACATACCAATTTGCCATTGAATGATTAGGTTTATAAACAGACGTCTTCTATTGGTACAGATATTGGTACTGAAACTTCAAAGCTTATCAAAAAGCAAAACAAATTTGTTTCTGTACGACAAATCGATATCGCTAAAACGTCGAACCCGACCTACGGTGCTAATAATGCATACTTTGTTATAGCTCGAATTTATTAACCCCGACTTGACCTTCCAAATTAGCATCTATTAATGATCTACACCCCACCTTTTTACGATCAATACCACGTCTTATCCCTATCCCGGCAATTTACGCATGCAAATGATAAATCAATCGAGCTCTGTAGGATCAAGGCTTAAAAATTATCTACTTAATTCGAACATCCATGAGTGGAAATGCTACATAGCCTAACCAGCAAGGCATTGGTTTCGCTTTTTGTTATGACATGAAACAAATTACTTAGTATGGTGGTTCGAGTCTCACATTTTTTCATTATTTTTTGGTTCAAATATTGTGTGTGTGTGTGTGTGTGTGTGCGTGTGTGTGTGTGTGTGTGTGTGTGTGTGTTTATTTATTATTTTGGCATATTTTTAATAATGGTTTAATTTTATTTAATAATACAGCAGAGCTAAAGAAGTGAACACACACAAAAAAACAAGGATATAATTAAAACCAACAATTTACAAAATATCAGTCGTTGTTTGAGTCTGATGCATCGGAATCGCTTGATTCGTCAGCCAGATTGATGAATAGCTTGTCCAAGCTGATTTCCAAACTCAATGCTTTACTTTACCTTGCTACATGACCCAAGGTCGATGTGATTTTACCAATATAATAATCGAAAAAAAATATGTTGAGGCTCGAACCCGCAATTTTCGGATCGCAAGCAATACTCGCTCGACCAAGCCGTCACTGTTCAACGTAATCGTACTTAAGATATTATAACATTTTTTATTGTTTAAACAAACGTGCACGATGTCAAACGACTTTCACCGATTGCATTTACGAAAGCTTATTGAACGTGCGTAATCGACAGATAATATATTCTTGCATAAAGGTTAAGTCGGGGTTAATGAATTCGAGCTATACTTAACCACAAAACACATATAACGTCCTCATAAGTCACCCAACAAATGCATTTCAATTTTGAAGGTAATTAAGCAACTGATTCAATCAACATTTATGTAAGTGTTTTTGAGTTAATCTGTAGTAGAAATAAAACTACCTTTGTGTGAAAATATTAATATTAATGATATATTTATATCGCAGAAACAACTCGAGAAACATGAAGCGGAAATGAAGAAGCATAAAGACGACTTAGAAAAAAAACGGTTATGAAAGTATGAAGAAGTCTTTGGAGACAAGCAATGACGCTTGGAAGCAGATGGTGATTAAAGTTGGAGTCATTGGTGTGTCGGGGACTGGAAAGTCATCGTTTACAAATGCCATCCGAGGAATTACCGACGAATTTGAGGAAGGATACGCAGCCGTTGGGGAAACAGAGACAACTAATATAATTACCGAGTACCCACATACTAAACACAAAAATCTGGTTATTTGTGACATTCCTGGTGTAGGAACGCCTTGCTTTCCAAAAGAAAAATATCTTCAAACGATTAAGGTGGACACGTACGATTTCTTCATTATAATGACATCGAAACGATTTACAGAATTGGATGCATGGTTAGCTTCAGAATTAAAGAAAAGGAACAGGAATTTTTATTTTGTAAGAACGAAGATTGACGAAGATGTTTCCAACGCGAGTCGGCGCAAGAAAAAACCAGAAACAACTGTTGCTGACATAAGAGCAGATTGTGAAAAGAAGCTACACGAACTAGATCCATCACTGAAAACAACTGTTTTCCTTGTAAACAACTTCGACGTTAATGCGTTTGATTTCGGGAAACTCACGTTGCAGATGGTCAATGATCTGCCTTCAATGAGAAGATCTGCCTTCGTTTTATCTCTCTCTGCAATTTCGAAGGAACTGCTAGAGGAAAAAAGGAAAGTGTTAGAAAGTCGAATTGCGAGCATCGCATTTGGGGCCGCTGCAGCAATGATCCCGATTCCTGGCACAGGCATACTTGCAGATATTGTGATGATTCAAAACGAAACAATGTTTTACAGAGAACAACTTGGCATAGATACAACATCGATGGCAAGGGTTAGCAAGAAGCATGACATGTCTGTCAGCGAACTGCAGCCATATTATGACGTTACCTCGGAGAAGATAATGAAAGACCCCACCAAATTTGCAGAATATCTGAATCTAAATACGAGGTGGTTTTTTGATTGTTTGCATTTTATTAACACGTTTGTTGGCGCAGGATCATTCGTTTGTCTCGCTGAGGCAATGAATAAAATTCTGGATGTCTGCGTAGAAGAGGCATTATATATGAACAAAAAGATTTGCGACAAAATAGCATCACAGTGACAAAGTGAAAACATTCCACGAATGAGATAATTATGTGGAGTTTTTCGTGTTGCGTAAATCAATGAACAACATTTGTTCAGAACTAAAATTATTAAAGTTTTTTTAAGAATTCTGATTTGAAAAAGGCATGTACATTTGTATTTATTCTATGAAGATATGCATAATAGCCATTTTGTTAAATACTGCATTGCGTTGTTTGTATGGTAAATATCTTAGTAGCAATAAAAAATCAAAACAGGCTTGTTACTTAGAGTAAGAATGTGGTGATTAACCACATTCTTAAGTAGGGATGACCGTAGTTCAGCGTTGAGTGTGAGGTCCTGTATTCAGGGTTAGCGTCATACTCAAGACGTTACATGCAAACAAGTTATGACAGTTGCATCATTGCCAGCTGCTCAGGACATACGCATATGTCTTTCCTCTAATTTCCTTTAGATACTTATGTGGGTTCCATTAAGAATTAGTGATCCAGAGCGACTGATATATATAAAATGTACAGATCGGCAAACGCAAACAATGAATTTGTACAAATATCGAACGTCTTACTGCCATTAGTTTTTGATACATGTATTAAGTCACAAATGTTCGATTAAAATATTAAATTAACCTTTCACAATCCTAAACAGGCATGCCCTTATTTGAGCGTTGGGTGTGAGGTCTTTTATTCAGGGTTCGCATTATACTAAAGACCTACAGCAAGAAGAGGAAAATAGTTGCAATTGCATCATCGCAAAACTCTTATATGTTGCATAATGTCTGACTTCCCTTTTTCTCTCAACGTAAGTGGGTTCCATAAGTAATATGTGTCTGAGCGTATTCAATATATTCTAATGTCTAAAAATTGATAAAACAATGAATTGTCACACATGTTAAGCGGGTGCATGCATTTCGTCATTAATGTTCGAGTAAACTTTAAAATAAACCTTACGCTCTGGCACTACGTTTTCCAATTTATAAACTATTTAATGACCGTTAATACAAAGACAGGAACGTTGTTCGGCGGGCGCATAACCATTGTATATATATGTACTTGTTATCTAATGCGAGAATATAATAACAAACTTGTAATTAATAGCGTTTTAGTTGTTCCACATTGACCGCCAACTAACATCACCAATATTTTCAATGTGGCAATAACAGTCCTGTGACGTTTTGAATTTATAGATATGACAAGGAGGGTGTAAATAACTTTAAAACATAACACAAACAAAATATGCAAAGGCGTTGTTTAGTCTGAACCTACGTTTGTTTTCGTGTATGATTTAAATGCAGACTAATAAAAAGTTGGCACACAGTGTACTAAAAAGAGTGATATTTTATAATTAATGGTGCTTTATTTTGCAACATAGGATTAACGAGTAATGTGTGTCCCCGCATAATTGCCAGTTATCATGTAAACACTCCCCTTTTAACAGATTATAATTGTTTTGTAAGTTTGTACTACGAGCTTAATCGCTCAGCTTTAGTGATATTTATAAGCGAATCTAGTGGTGGTTTAGATATAATGTATGGGACTATGTAAAGGGTTATTAACAAAATGGCGTATCGAGAGTCGTATATGTTGTTGAATTATTTTCGTATTTACTTTATTTGAAACCAATAAATGGTTTATATATGAACTTGTTATATGGCTTACATTGTCGGTATTGACAGTTAAATTTGAATAGTACTTCATACTTTTTGTTGTGGTTAAGGTACATACTGGGGAGTGGCATACATAATCATTAATTAATTTTATTACAGGTGTTGTTTAGTATTTTTACGACCATGGATTGAATATTGTTTACACTTCAAAGTAGAGTGCCGGTCATGCGCTGGAGACTAAACATATATGTCATACTTACTTATGAATGAGTTTCAAAATTATTTTATCATATGACAAATAAAAACCATTCGCGAATAGCTTTTTTATTTTGCTATCAACAGTATTTGAAAAAGCACTCTTTTCATACATGTAAACGGATATTTTTTAAATAAAAAATAACCTATTATTCAGGATATTGAAGAAACAAAAACTCGGTAAAACCATACCAATGAACATGCAATTTGGTTTATCACTGTTATTGTAACAATAACAAAATGCACAGCCTGTGAGATTTTGTTCTTGTGTGGATTGGGGTCTGTGGTAAAATATTTGACCGCCGATTTAAGGATTGCAAACTCAATCCAACCTTCCACCAACTAAAATAGGAAATCTGTGCTTGTTTTCCAGGTAAAATGCTCCCGTTTTACAGTTCACGTTAAACCTGGTTGTAGTTGCAATGTGTTAGTGATACTCAAAATCAAGATCTATGTTCTTTATCTTTAAATCAATTTAATTTCCTAAGATATACAGCACCTGTCCATGCTTAACTTACATATTTTGTGTCAATGCATGGCTCACTGCATAAAAGTAGGATTCCTAAATTGATATAGATATTGAAGGACCCATGAGCAATCCGTTTAAAACACAGTGAAAACATTTCACGTGTAGATACAATGCTACATGTATGCACAGTCTCATGCATTTACTTGCAAACGGTTATAAATTAAACAATATTCTTTAAACTTTGTATTTTGATGTTTCATGTTTTAATTTTAAAAGATAATTTAAGTAAAACTTCCTTAACATAATAATAATTATGATTTAATGTACTCATAAATACTCAGTACGTGAGTGCTACACAAATACAGAGACAAAATCAGTACTCAGTACTCATGAGTACAAGTATGAAATGTGAATAAGTAATTAAGTACAGAAATTCATTTCTTTGCCCATGCCTGCACAAAGTTAACAAAATGTGTGAGTTAAAACAATTTATTACTTTATAAGTCCTATGAAACGACAAAACATTTTTAAAAGCCCCACACTTGCAGCAAACCTAATTATAATACAACGACTGCTACTAATAATAATTTAAGTACTTTCTTCAAAACACAAGTGTGTACGATTTAGACACTTTTAAAATGAATCCTTTCAATCCGCTATCTGCTGTCAACGGAAACAACTGCATTCGTCCTCCCTCTCTCTGCGAATACAGTGGATCACCTACCAGAGAACACATTGGAAGGTCGCATACCAATAATCGTTTTTTTGACCGGCCTTGCATTAGTTGTCTTAATAGCATGCACCGGATTGGCAGGTACCGTGATTCTCTACACCAATGTCAGGGGCCAGCACATATATGACCTTCCAATGCATCGACTGCGGGCCAAATACATATAAGAGCACGGGAAAAGACAATGAAAGAATCTGCAAATATCAGAGACTTCTAAAAAAATAGAAGCGCGAACGGTTTTGGACGCCGTACATTTAATGCCCCCGCCATTCGAAGAATGGTGGAGGGGCATTAAGTGTTACCCCTGTCCGTGCGTTCGTGCGTTCGTTCGTGCGTCCGTGCATCCGTGCGTCGGTCCGAAATTTGGTGTCCGCTCAACAACTTTTGAATGACAGCATCAATTCAATTCAAATTTGGTATGTTGATATATAATATCAAAACACAGGTCAAGTTCGATTTGGGTTACAATCCACTAATATTTGGCGGAGTAATGGGCCTTTTATAAAAACAAAGTCAATGCATTTAGCGGGGGCATCCGTGTCCTATGGACGCATTTCTAGTTTATTAAAAGGTTCCGGTATTCCGTCTGACGTATGGTTCGATGGCACCCTGGGACACATTCTGAATTTCTGCATAAAAGAGCATGAACTAGTGTTTGTGTCAATGCATAATCGTTGTGGTTACGCTGCGCCTAACAAACATTGGCATTCTTTTAAATATTTTATAATAACTTAATAAATTATAAATGGTTTCATGAATCACATTTCTATCTACTTTTTCATCTATCAAATATTTAACCTGGATGAAGATCACATATGATTGTTTTGTACAAATATTCAATGTTCTCCTCTTCTCAAAGTGATGCTTTAGTTTGCATAACGTTGATATTCTTATGTATGTTTTGTGTGTGCATTTTGTATGTTGGTTTTAATAAAACCCAAATTCAAATTATGCTTTATATCAAAGGATGCGGTTCTTGGATAAACATTATACATTTTAGATGATTGTACACAGTAAAAGTGACACCTGAGTTAGCACTTATAAGTGTTATGGCTTCATTTTTCATTTATTATAACCATTCAGTTTCTTCCGCCAACTGCAGTGTGTGTGCGCGTGCGTGCGTGCGTGCGCGCGCGCGTGCGTGCGTGTGTGTATGTGTGTGTGCGTGTGTGTGTGCGTGTGTGCGTGTGCGTGTGTGTGTGTGTGTGTGTGCAATACCGAATGTACATACTACTGAAGTGACGGTTCATGGCTCCGCTTATGCGCTGGGCGTCTGTTGTCATTCATTACCATAGATAATCAAGTTCAATTATACAGAGGCTGCTATTGTTTTCTACTCAAGCTAAGCTGATGACCTTCAATTATTCAATCTATATATATATGGGTCGTGTCGTACATACACATTTTAGATTAATTTCTTATTTATTTAGCAAGATTGAATAATTATATATTTATATAATTGTTTATATTAAAGATTCATTTGTACCGTAAGCCGTATATGTTTAAGACTGTGATATGACCATTTCATATAAAAACAAGTCCACAATATTGGTTTAGTTCAATAATGACTACTACATACCAAAAACGTACTTAAGTGGAACTGTGATTTGACCTTAGAATACATGCTTCTCTTCGTTTAAGCACGGTATAGAAGTTTCATTAGCAAAATACAAAATGTCATGGCACTATTGTTTGTAACCTGTCGGTATTTTATGTAAGATATGTAATGTGATATTCCGCAAAGACACTGTTGACCGAGGCGTTAGCCTTCAACAGCGTCTATGAAATGTATTCAGATAATTAAGAGTCAATAACATTGGGGTGGGGGTAGCGTATTTATATATCTAGCCTTTTAAAAGATCTTATCACAAATATTTTTTTCTATATGTCCGTTTCGTCATGGAATTCCTTGTGCTTAAGTGTTGTTCTGTGTGTTGGTTTTTGTACGGGCCATATTGTCATGGTACCCTTAAACTTGACTTATCTACATTGTTTACAACATTTTTTCTTTGAACATCTCTTCAATTTAAATTATCGTTTGTATCATAACTACATTCTTACGATGTTTCTGAAATTGTATGTATTTAGAGCAAAACAAGCATAATATTTATGATGATATGCACACTTTCAACTACAGGTAAAGGGAACGTACACCTTTAGTGAGTACACTTTTACGATTACGAGTTGGTTTCTCTTTGCGAGTCGTAAACGTGTGTTTTGCCAATAACATTTTATCAGTCATACATTGAACCTTTATATCTGTAGATGAATATAGACATAATGTGACCTCATTTCAGTCGAGTAGACCTAAATGCACTCTTCAATCCAACTTAAATGACAATACAAGAATAATTATTTCTTCAATAAGTTAAATCCATTTAAGGAATAAAGTTCGTGTTTGATAAGTTCACCGAGTGATGAACGTCATTAGGGCTGGTTAAAGTGTGTGGAGTTCGAAGGACTCCACGCGTGCTTTAACCAGCCCTAATGACGTTCATCACTCGGTGAACTTATCAAACACGAAATTTATTACTTATATTTACACCTCATTTTATCACTATTTTACTGAAATATATGTAAACTTCTTTGTTTTAATATTTTCAAAATGTCAATTCAGGACCTTTCCCCCTGTTTCTTTTCGCAGATGAACTGGTCCGCCGATTCACGCAAAGCAAAATAATCATACTACGACAAAGAATATAGTTCTAATTTTATATTTCGTAATAGTTTTATGTCATATTGTTAACATGTCTAATATGCTAAATACAGTACC
>Ga0224511_10001130_pt1 | contig 15291 bp, 7 predicted proteins | sample SF_May12_sed_USG_2_FD_169988 | JGI IMG/M metagenome (GOLD analysis project Ga0224511, IMG submission 169988) | Sediment microbial communities from San Francisco Bay, California, United States - SF_May12_sed_USGS_8_1 | ecosystem: Environmental > Aquatic > Marine > Sediment | place: USA...
ATCATGAACGCAATGGTCAAACTGGCAAATTACCCATGAAGCGCTAGCGCGCTTCATGGATTTGCCAGTTTGACCATTGCGTTCATGATCCAATAAATGCACCCATAATGAAATTCAATCCTTAAATGTTCGTTTTGTGTTGTTTTATCAAATTGCCAATGTATATACCGGTACTGTGTTTACATGTTATGTTAATTTTACAAAGGAGACATGAGAAAAATCGTGCCGTGTAAAAAATATTTTAACATGCTTTGTTCTGTTATAGCGTTTTATTTTTGTTGTGCATTTAGTAATAAATAAATTGATTGAACATATTTAATTACAATATTATTTGTTTCCCTTTTTAACAACCTAATATGTATATGATGACTGAATACAGCTCAGAATAAGTTGCTCAAGATAACTTTTGAATACAATTGTTTACCCATAAAATAATGCCGCACACAAGTTTTTATGATATCGTATTAGAACTATAAACTATTGTATCAATCGGTTACTCTAAAACTCTCTGCCTTACCAATCCTTCGACTATTTTCAGAAGCATAAACTAGCCGGGGTTATGGACACGTCTCAATGCGTAATGTTTACCTATAACAACTGATACACCCGGGCTGTTGACCAAATTCATGTAACAATATATTGTAATTAACAGAGTTGCAAAATGTTTACATACCTTATATCAAATTACCGTAAACATATTCATCAACGAAAGAAGAGACAAATGCAGAAAATAAATTTACAAAACTAAGGAAGAAATAAGATGCTAACTTACTTGCACAATCGATAACACACGATTCGTTTTCCCTTCCACTCCCTGGACACGATGTCGATGGCCCATCGTTATCGGTACAGAATCGGAAACGGGTTCTTAAGCCCTGGGTGTTACAGGCCCCACCACTGCACCCCGTCCACGTCGACCACTCCGACCAATGTGCTAAACATATTTAAATGAGGCAATAAATAGTTATTCACATAGGTTTACGTTTGTTAAATGTTAATACTTAATGCAATTGACCTATCGACAGCCCGCCCTCATGTCCTGGTCTTCATGATTTACGCATCGCTTGCCTGAATACTTATTATAATATGAAAGCCATATCGCTCCATTATAATATTACAGACCAATTATCGGACTAGGTGATGGTGATAGCGATTTGCATAGGCAGGATTGACAAGTGAATACAATAGATGGCCCGACAAAGCTGGTCCGTCAAGACGCCATTTTGGGCGGGCTGTCGATAGGTCAATTGACCTATCGACAGCCCGCACACCTTTTCTGGTCTACATAATTTACACATCGCTTAACTGAATACTTATTAAAGTAAAAAGGCCATAAATATTGCTGAATTAAAATGTTACTGACTAATTATCGGACTAGTTTATGGTAATAGCTAATTGCATAGCCATGATTGACAAGTGCATAAAAAGCTGGTCAGTCTAGACGCCATTTTTGGCGGTCAAATGTTGATTCGAAGTTTTATTGGTGATATGCATACGCTTCCACGAAGATAAGATATCACAAAAGATTTGTAATGTTAAATTGTATCACTTAGTTCAATAATTTTTAATTACTTTGATCAAATTTAGGATTCCACAACCAACAGGAGGAAATAATTATGTTTCCCAACTGTTGTTCTATCATTATATTTAAATATGAATGCTAAGCTTAACATTACATTCAGCATTTAATTAAATAATATCAATTATTTTGATAATAATGGATTAAATAAGTTCAAGAAGTAACGCGTCAAGTAAAGGGTATTAAAGCAATTATAGCAATAGAGATGTAAATATATACAGATTACCAAGCTCATTTTTGACAAAAGAAAGGGCATCATACATGTTTCCTGTTTTAAATATGAATTTTCAATTAATGTTGTTTACCGTCCAATTCTCTCTTTTTGCGCGTATCAGGCGGCTTGCGGATCCAAAGACTGTTTTCGGATAAGCTGCAAAACTGGAGTTTATTACCATCGTCCATTTGATGCGACAAATTAACACATGGCACTGAAATCAGAAATTGTAAATATACATGTGAGCATTAAAACTGTTTCGTGCGAAAATGTCAAATTAATGAGTTTTAGTCAATGGTTTAATAAAATTTACTAGATCGAGTCAAAATGTATTTACTATACGTAGAATATTAACATTTTGCCTCTGTCATATAATATGTATAAGAAATATTGCTTAATGAATTATATGTAATCATTTTTTATAAAATATTCTACCCTGTTACAAACGCAATAAAATGCCTTGAAAAGATATTTCTTAATTTAAGACTTTTTAAGTATTTAAACTTAAATATTAAATGATACCTTCCATTGTACCGATTAGCTAATTCGTAAGGCGGGCGTCTAATGTTTTAGTCAGACGTTACAACACCTCTTCTGCAGTTGGTGGCGCGGGTTCGATTCCCGGTTCAGACTCAAATATATGCTTTGCCATGTTTTATTGCAACAATAAAAACAAATGTTTTTATGTTTTGGACTCAGAGAAGTAGTGTGTCTATAAAATGTTTACCAAATTTGGTATAAAGATATTATGTGAGGTGTGAAGTCAATAACTTTCATATTGTTGGTAGCAGTACCCTAGACAGTTGAAAAAGTAAATATGAACAAAGGGCAAAAACTCAGATATTAGGCAAGGCAGAGTTACGGTTTTAGTGCACTGCACTTCTACTCAATGAGATCTACAGCCTACAAAGATGCTTGTTTATACATTGTCGTTTCTGAGTTATGTTCCGGACAAAGTTCAAAGTGTAAAAAATGAACAAAGGGCAATTAAGCCACAATTAGGCAAATCACAGTTACGGTTTTCGTGCACTACACTTCTACGTAAGTATATCTATCTACCAAGATTCTTCTTGATACCTTTTGTAATTTAAGAGTCCCGGACAATATGTGTACGGACGAACAGACTACGGACGGACTGACAAACGGACAGACGGACGGACAAAAAGGGCTATATGCTCTCTCTTGGGGGCATAATAAACTACTTGGTATTTTATATGTTTAATATTAAAAACCACGAACGCAAGTGTCCACGAATATGCCCACGAAATGATTTAACAGTAAATAAGTAAAACATGAATGCAAAATGTTTATATAAAGTATGTGTCGGCGAACTGCCGAACATTAAATAGAAAAGCAAGGTAATACATACATTTTTTAAACTAACAATAATTTGTGTACCAGATTTGAAGTAGAGATTTAATTGATCCGTCACGTAGGAAAGATGGACGTCTGTGCTGTACACGAACGTGTTCTGAAATAAATGTGGTAATGATTATAGTGTATAGGCAACCTAGGTCAATTCTATTAGGCCTATATCATGTTAGAGCTTAAAGTGTTATCTAAAGAATGCCACTTAGTCTTCTTGGATGTTTAATAACCACCGAATAACTCTGGAAAGTGGCATAATTGGTTGTATGCACTTGTGGTATGAATCCTTTACCACGTTTTTATTTATGTTTTAAATATTCTTTGCAGTTTTCATCACATGAATTTAACATGCTATGATTAAATACACTTTAATTTGTAACTTGGCACTGATTATCTGCCCCTATTTTTCAGGACTGCAATTAATATTTGTCACAGTATGAGACCGTTCACAGCGTTAGTTACGTTGCACGTTCACAAATCATAGTTCTGCTTTTATAAATTTAAACATGATAGATTATTGTGTTATCGGTGTAACGAAATGAAGTATTTAACATCATCCTAATAAAGATACACTAAATTTGTACTTAAATATATACCTAAAGTTAAAAATACATAATTATGTATGTAATTTTAATAAACGAAACTTTTCTGTTGTAATCCTGTATGGTCTTTAGTACTTTTTTAAAATTAATATATTGTTTGTTTTATGAATTTGTGACCACAATTATAGTTTATTAGGGGCTACTTTAGGGTTTGTTGACAACCTTGTACCCCGCCTCGCCATTTAGGCCTAACCTTAATTTGGCGTATAGCTTCAAGACCAACTTTGAACGGATAGTGTATCAATAACTTATGTCACTGTGACCCTTGGGTTTCAGTCTGCTTAGAAAAGTAGGCATGTACTAGTACTAGAGCAGTGCTGATGTAATTACACAAATCTTTACGAGATAGCAAGCGATTTTACAAAAGCCTTGAAAAGACCGTTTTGTGGCGATCTCTGATTAATCTTTCCAATGTGAAGCACAAGGAAAACCCTTTACATTGCAGTATATATGGTTAAACATTATACATATCAGAAAATATATTTTCTCCTAGCATGTTTAGGATACAGTGAACTCGACAGTTTCGGGTCATCGACCGTTCCGGGTCAACTTTAGACAAATATATCTGTTTTCCCGAATGGTGTAGTATTTCGATATTTTGATTATCCAGTCATATTTTCTAATATCTTAGCTGCTTGAAATGTGATGTTGGCTGTCGAAACTTGATTATTTGAAGTCTTAGAATAAAGCTGATAATAACTATAGTAATTGTTTATATTGGTCATGTGAAGATGTTTGTGATATACTTCGTTATCTTCTAGATAGTTGGTTTATTAAGTACGGGATTGATATATATTTTTGTTATGAGAGTGAATTCATGAAAAACCTCTCTAAATCGAATGACTTAAATTTAATTGGTATCTTGATGATTTATGTTCACTAGACAATACTTTATTTCAAACTAACATAACAGCTATTTACCCTAAAGAACTAATTCTTCTGCAGTCGAATAGAAGTGACGATCAAGCTACGTTTTTAGACTTGGATATTCAAATCAATAACCTCCAATGTACAATTAAAATTTATGACAAGAGAGATGATTTTGATTTCGATATTGTCAATTTTCGTAGCCTTGATGGCGATATCCCATCAAACTAATTGAATGGAACATACCTATCTCAACTTATCAGATTTGCAAGAGTATGCAACAAGGTTGGAGATTTTAATGATATGAATTCCGTTATTTCTAGAAAACTTTTAAAGCAGAGTTTTCTCTATCATAAACTTAGGAAGACATTTGCCAAACTTTATAACAGGCATTTTGATTTAGTAGAACATTTTAATTATTCCTTGATAAATTTGATTGAATGGGGGTATATTGCATCCACACCTTTACGGGGACTTCCTCAAAAAGATTAAAAAGTAAAATATAAAACTTATAGTGTTTCCTTGCAGCATACTGTTGCATTAATTACTCAAGATTTTCTAAACAAGAAATATGATAAGCACATGCTTAAACACACCTGCTCCTTAGTTTTGAACAGTGAAACAATGGCAAATATACCAATTCTTTTGTAAATTCTTTAATATCCCTTACCCAAGAACACTCTTAGGTATCTTAAACTTAGCTTTTCATTATTTTTTTAATTCTTCTATTTTTAAAAGAAACTACTTCAGTCTGCGCGCTAATTATTTTTCAACAATAGCCCTTCGGGCTATTCATATAGAATTTTCGATAGCCTGAAGGCTGCCTGAAGGCTTCATCTTTTCCAATTGAAATTAATAGCGGTTGATTACGTCATAAAATTTCAGCGTTCTGTCTTTTTGTTATTGTCACGTGATTTTGCATTATTTCATTTTTTCACTTCTTCATTCCATTTTTGAAAAGACAATTCAGTCGGGTTTTGGAAAGCAGCGTAAGCAGTCAATAACTAGTTTAATACTTTGTATATGTGTTTTTGTCTAGAGTTGCATGACTGTTTCTATTTAGCTGTTTAATGAATTTCCTTCTCGAATTCTAGTCAGGAGGGAAGAGAATTATGCTATGGTTTAAATAATAACTTTACCATTTTTTTCCAGCATTGGCCACTCTGCCACGGGCCTGTGATGATTTTCACAGACAGAAGACGTTTGTACTTAGAATTCTCTCTTTTTCATCCATTTCTGTTTAATTTTACTTCTTTTTACTTTCCTATCATTCTGTTGAGAAAGTGTGAGGTTTGCTATAGCTTAAAACTGGTTTAAACTCCCATAGAAAGTCATTGGCCGTACCAAGGCGGTAACTAAACATTTCTTGGAGAATTCATTAAAGAAATTATAAATAAAAAAAGAAAATAAAAAAAAGAAAAATCCGAAAAACCCAAAAATATGTTTTGTTTTCTAAATGTCTGTTGCGTCATGATGTTGTACGTGTTTTTGTGACGTTCTGTGTGTTAGTTTTTGTACAGGCCATTTTGTCATGGTGCCCTTAAACTTGACATATCTACATTGTTTACAACATTTTTTATTTGAACATCTCTTCAAATTATATTATTGATCACAAAATGCTTGACTGAACCGCTTCATGGGAAAGTGAAAGTACCAGCAAACCATTTACACGTCGAAGCTAAAACTTTAATTTAAAGCCGCAATTTCAGCAAAACATGCATTAATTACATACATGTATACATTTTTAGATAATTTACCACTAACCAAGATTTAGAAAAGAGTTCTGTACTTTTCCAACTTGTTTATGGCACACTTGCTAATAATTTCACCTAGTTCACGTACGCCAATTCCGGGTCAGCCGTTGGGACTTCCCCGAAAGTATATTTTTGGAAAACGATTTTGATAGGGAACATCATTTATAAGATTTGTTTATAATGTGATGTGATATTATGTTAAAAATACAAAATCAAGTCTACTAGTTTAAAACCTTTTTAGTTTGCATTTCCTTATTTATTTTGTTTTGTTTTATATTCAATAGATAATTGGACGTGTTATGGTTTAGTTTGTTTTGTTTACATATTTTTGTTTTATTTTGAAGCAAAAGAGTGTAATAAAGGTCTTATTATTAAGATAACAAATATTTTGTTTGATTATAACATTGTTTAGATGACATCTAATAACAGAAAATAAACACTTGTCACGTGACCCGCAAATGTCGAGTGTGACCAGCAACTGTCAAATTTACCGCATGCAGTTGGATACTCTAAATACGGGGGGTTTTAAATTAAGGGAGTTCCTGAATTTTTTTATAATTAGGAGGAACAATATGTTTAACAAGTAATGCAGTTTTGTTTCTCCAAACCTTCGTTTCAAAGAAACACGCCTCGTTAATATCGTAACTGACACGGAACTGTTGAGTTAACTGTTGTTGGTGAAATAAATTCTAGATTAAATTACTTGCAAAGTGTAATTGACACTGAAACTCAATATCTATATACATTACATCAATTATCCATCAGTTGGCCTAGTATGACGACTAGGATTCATAAGTTAATATAGTTATAAAAGGGCCCATAAACGATCTCTTTTTATGAGAGTACACGCTCTGTGTCAATGTAATGTTGCATGTATCACATTTGTAAATAAAATCGAGTTCCTTAAAAAGATACGTTTGTTTTACAAACTGATGTTACAAGCCACAACATTTAGGTCATTATACGATTGAAGAACTCAGGTTATAAGGAACTCGTTGTCTTGTCCTGATTAGTTCATTTTAGCAGGCATATGTGTTCAACGTTACAACTTGAAAAAAATGGGAAAAAAATCATTCGTTAAAGTTTAATACTAGAACTACTAATGAGTATGTTACAAACTTCAAACCAATCATTGAACCGACAACACTATACATGTCCAGTGTTTCGTATTAGTATTTAAAAGAAATTGGTCTATTAACTGCCATGCTTGAGTTGCCATGTTTATGTCTTGAGCTTCACGTTGCTGCTTGAATTTTAAAGATCTTTATCGTGTGTGGACATCTCTTATATGTCGAAGCGTGACTATACCAATGTATGCCGGAATCGGAATCCGGCTTTAAGATAAAGAGATAGTGGATACTGATAGTATATGCACTTATTCATAACATTTTAACTTAGTGCAATAAAATCATTATTTTAAACGCAATAATCTAAGGGAAATAAAATGTTCTTTTGCGACAAAGTTTAGTTCTTGTAGGATATCTTAGACTTAGTACTGTAGCTAGACGGATACTTTCCTATGGCGGGTTAAATTGTAATACGGTAACTGGCAAGTTCCGTGTCGCGGCCTTACGTAGTTGTTTATTTTAATTTTGTTATGTGTTACTAAAGTAAAATAAAGGTTTAACTAAAGTAAAATAAAGGTTTAACCCAAAGGCGATAATACTAGAATTTAAAGGAATTGCCAAAATACAGAAGACATATAAACTTATTATCCATGACTGAACCCATAAGCTGCACATCAAAATCGGTTGATCAAATAACAGTTTAAGGCATATAGCCAGACCACAACAAATGTACAGATGAACAAAATGAAAGTGAATGACTTAATCAGTTTTAAAATTAGTGAAAACGTGAAATGAGGATAACTATTTTTCAAAGTTGCAAAATATGACTGCTATACTGTCAATAATATGTTTGCCTTTAAAGATGCTAGGTCTGTATCTTAATACCTTTATAATCTGTCATAAATCTTGCAATATGTTCAGTATACTAAATTAATTAACATCGCAAATGAAATTGCAACATTGTGTGACAAATAATGTGATTTTGGACGAAAATAAAAACACAACAACAAAACAAAAAAATCAAACATTAAAAGCCTTGCCGGAGCTGGGAATTGAACACGGGACCTCTTGCACCCAAAGTGGATGCGTTACCACTGCACCACTGAGTCAACTGAGAGTAACTAGTGAAGTCAATCTATTTAACTGTCTCGACGCAATGGGTCGAAACGTAAATAAACAAAGCCTAATTTGCGGGCCACACATTTTCAACAATTCATGTTTTCAGTAATATATTTACATGCATGAATACCTATATTTGGCAGTTTCTCATATTACGGGAGTAGGCTTCACTGCTTAAATATGGTTAAACTGTAAGATGTAAACAATTCTGACCTAAAATATACAGGCATAACATCTTTAAAACGATTATAAAACAATTCTTAACAATATCTTACCTCTGATAACATGACACGACCTCTAGCTTTTACGCCATGGAAACATACATCATTGGAAAAGTATCCGGCTATTTGATGACGGCCGTCAATTTGGTTGAACAGTGGTATAGGACCAGGCACCGTGCAGTAAAGGCTTGGGTCATCGACATTGGACGAGATAAAACCAAGAAGTTGGGCGACAAGACGCAAGACTTGAAACATCTGAAAGCATACATATACTGTTTTACGAAACATATTGCCTATTAATCGTTTAAACTATAATTTTAAAAATCTAATAACTGGACAACAATAAAAGCGTATGTCTTTCATTTGCGGACTCACTGAAGCATACTATTTATTAATCTGAAACGTTTGAACGCGTAAAAGTAAAGACATTTTTAAAATACACATGGACGGACGGACGGACGGACGGACGGATGGATGGATGGATACTTTATTTTCCTCATCGAGCGGAGAGCATAACGTATTTACACAAAAAACATTAATATTCAGTAATCAAAACAGTGAAATATATATACTGAACATAAATGTCTTTGTGTAAATACGTTTTGCTCTCCGCTTATGCTAAATGATAATCACAATATGCAGGTAATTCAAAGTTATCCAGAAATGAAATGTACTTATAGTTCACAAAGTGCAAAACACTTACATTCAAAAATCAACTAAATGATGCCTTAAAACGAAAGGGAAATTAAGACAATGTAGTGCATTTCTTAAATTGTTTCAACAAAAGCCTTAAATGTACATAACAACAATCTTTATTAAAAACTAAATTAAAAAAGTGTAAAGGCTTTCTGGTCGCAAAACGCACTGTACAAAATACAACTAAAGACGAACATGTGTATTTATAGTTAATTACAGTGTAAATAAGCTTTTAACCCAATGATAGTACGAAATAACATAAATATAGAAAATAGAAACCAGAAAAGTCAGGCACACAAGTGTGAACTGTACATGTAGATGTACATGCATGATTTATAATCTTCAATAACAACTAAACGCAATTATGCAGCACAACCATATATTTAAACATGTCATTATATTGCCATTTAGGTTTGAAGTGGCACTCATGCATATTCCGTATACAGCCGAGTTTATGAATAGAAATCAACTAAACGAATGCATGGTTCCACACATTTTAATCTCCGCCCACATTTGCTGATATCCATTATTCATGAGATAAGGTTTATCACAAACAGAAAGTACGCTTTTATTGTATATACTAGGTCAAATTGTCACCTGACAATATATCCCTAATCCATTGGATTAAAATTGACCATGTACTGTTATAAGTGATAATGATTGACAGGTGTGGAACTGTCCATTGGCTTTTAAGCAGGTCGCCTATGGAATAGTGTATAGCTCTATGGAAGATAAGTGAGTAAGTTTGATGTAAATCATGTTTAGCCCTCTGGTACAGTTGATGCGCTGTCACGCGGCTTTTTTGAGTTCAATTCCAGACAGACGCGTTTTTATTTTGAACCACTTTTAGGACGGGTTTTACTATTTTGACGATTTACACAATGAAATTAATAAAAAAATATATAATTTAAAAAATATAACGACACTAAAACACTACTTCATTAGTTTTTTTAGTAATAATCACAATTAAGCAAAAAGTATAAGAAAACTTCGTCAAGCTGTATTTGATCCCTAGCCAACGGTGTGACAGTCGAACACTAAAACCGCTGTACTACGCATTTCGAGTTATTAGTTTTGCATGTAAAACACTTGTATGAGATTAAATCCAATATAAAACTGCCGAGTAAACAACCGCAAACACCCGAACTAGCTTACGATTGTATCTGAACAGTAATGAGTGCCACTTCAAACCGAAATGACAATAACAAAATTAAACATTTAGACGTCACAGAATACACAGTAATTGATGTCTAAGGGCTAGGCTAGGGCTAAGCTAATAATCGGCCTAATGCTATTGTGATATCGGGGAAGCGGAGCTGTCCCTCCACACACTGCGTAGATAGACCGAGCAATCGTGCGCATTGGTCTTTAACCGTTGATCGCTTCCGTTCGCTTAACAGTTCAGTCCCGCCCTCACAGTGTATTAAAGCATTTTCCTCTGCACTTCGCACATCAGACAGAAAGACAGTCTTTGTTCAGCTTTGTTTGTAACCCCCGTATTACAAAGTTTGCACGTCCGGGCGAATGGCCTTACTACCATCAGACCTATGTCCCTCATGTTGCCTTTGAAGCTTTCGTCTGTTTTGTGTCCGAAACAGCTGTTTGCCACATAGCTGCACCGTTTTCAAGGGAGATACATCCTCCAGGATCATTCACAGTTAGTTTTCCTTTCAAGATGTCGAGTGTGTCGTTTTGCCAGCGATCTTATATTGCCCGTTTAAGTGTACATTTCCATTTTTGTTTAGACGGGAAACAACTAGTTACGCGGTAACAGTCTAAATATTCTTCAAGACCATAATTTTTTCCGTACGAATGAGTAAATGTCCGGGATAAATCGTTTGAACTGTCTGTCTAGCATGAAAAATCGAGTATGCCTGTTCACAAACACCTGCTTTGCTAGAGTATCACTTGGTAAACTACACAGTTGGCCTTACATGATAACATTAGTCCATTTCCAGTTGGATAGGTACAACATTCAACATAAGATTAGCAACGTTCGAGTTTATTGACCTATCGAAACGTTAACAGTATTTCACATATAATATGCCTGCTCAAACATGTTTAAGTACATTAACATATGCACAAGACGTTAGTGATTCGCATCTGTACAGCGCTGTGGGCCTGACCGAGGAGGTATAAAAAGCCCTAAGCAACAGTGGATTAAGTTGTTAAGCCTGGAGATCGTTGTTGACTATACTGATAAATGTTCCCCTTTGTCTTACACTTGCATCGTACAGTTGATGTTTGGCTGACAAATAACGGTCACAGTGTATTCTAAGATGAACTTGAGCACTGGTCAGTTGTATGGGTTCTATTCGGATATGGAAGACGGCGTCATTATGCAGGCTATATTGTCCGTTGAACACTAAGACGGCGCACTTGGAAGCGTTATAGAAGCACCGCCACTTATACAAGTAACGGTAGCAAATGTCCAACATCTGTTCCATAGCGGACTTAGAAAAGGCGATTAGCGTCATATCGTCCGCTAACGTCGGTGATGATACGTTGGTGTCGTACATACAGACACCTTGGCCTCTATCCTATAGCTCTTTAATAAGTCCGTGGATAAAGGCGATATGTTATGACCGGGAAACGTTTGCAGCGTTATGCACAGAGTTTGACGTGACAACTGGTGTCTTTATACATAACACGAAGAGCCAGTAACGTAGAATTTTCTAGTCCGAGTTTAATAAGCTTGTAAATAGGTCCATCGTGCCATACGTTATCAAAAGCTTGTTTCCCGTCAAGGCAGCACACGTATACCGTCGCGGACTGTTCACGGGCCCAGTGTAGAGTTTCTCTGAGGTCAAATGTAGACATTACAACCAAACTGATTATGGAGTCCGCCTTGTTGTCTGCTAATGGAATCCAGGATTGTGCGTTGACATCTGTCTTAAAGCACCATTTCATAAACCTTCAGAATAACGGAAGATAGTTTAATGACTCTATAATTGTTAGGGTTTGAAGATCTCTTCCATTTATATTGTCCTTCCGTTTTTCCCACCTTTGTGTAACGTGATGATTTCACCCTTTTTCATTTCATCAGGAGCATGTCCAAGACGTACCATCCAAGTGTATATATGAGCGGGAATATATCACCCAGGACGCAGCTATTAGATGTTCATTGATTACGCCGTCCACACCTTCCGCCTTGCTCTTAGATAAGGCATGTATACAACGTTGAACGAAACTGGGCTCCACAGTAACATCTTGGTTCAATGTTATATTTTCGAGGATATCACTGACCACATATTCCTTAAAATCGTCATCACAATCTGGTGCGTTGGCACCGGTGTATAGCGAGCGGAAATAGATAGCTTATTGTTGATTTAAACTTATTTATTGAAGATCGATTGCGAAACAAGATATTCCAACTTATATTAATCACTCTCGACCGCTCATTCCGGATGGTATCCATCTCTTATTTTGAACGAGGTTTGAGACGAGAGAGAAGCCAGACCTGTCCTTATATGCTGAGCGCCAAGCAAGAAAGCATCTGGTACCATTTTTATAACGTCTGTGGTATGACGCGGTCGGGGATCGAACCCACGACCTCCCGCTCACGGGGCGAACGCTCTAACCACTGAGCCACCGCTGCGGTATAAAAGCTAGCTTATTGTTCACAACGATCCTCTCTGCTTCGATACACTATCCCATCAAAATTTATTCCTGACCCTATGGAACATGTATTTTTACCCTTTCTTGCAATAATCAATTTACAGAAGCGAGCGGCGTCTTGTAGATCAAGGTCAATGCCAAAGATAAAGGCGTCAACACAACGTCTGTGGCCTGCCCTGAATACCGACTTCTTGGTTTTATAATTCCTATATTCTCCAAATGTATGACCCCGCGACTTCCCCGCTTCGCACCATATATCAAGTATCTGTGTCATGCTTTTATGCAAAACATCTAATTCATCAAAACAATATTGTTTTGAAAAGTGTCTAGATCGCTTAACAGGAAACGACGTAAATGCAACGTTCTCAAGTCGATCCATAACTAATCTGTATGCACAGTCAATGTCATTTCTGGTAAAGTCCTTCTGTTGCACATTACAAAGTTTTGCATCACTGGACAAACTACTATTATATTGATCATAATCTAGCCTGCAAGCCCTTTCCAATAACGCTTTTGGATACATTGAACATAACTGTCCAGAGCATTTGCATTGTCCAAATTAACACCCAAACAGCATAAAATAGGTATATGCCGTGAAACATTAAGGCAATTTTCATCGGCAACTTCACAATAGGTAATCTGATAAATCATTTAACAGACATGACATTATAGTCAATGGTAGACATGCAATAATAGTCATAAGACACATACGTATCAGTAGCTCCGAGACAGCAATTTAAAATATTAATAGTGCAAATGTTACAATTTGACATAAAATATGCAAAATATCTGTCAAGACATTATAAGTGGCCTCTTATATTACTGGCATTGAAATCACAAATGAAAATAATTGTCCATTATTGACAGTATGTATTATACAACTCGTACAGTTTATTTACATATTCAACAAATATGTCATAGCTATAGTTAACACAAAGAAGATAAACATAAAAAATAAACTGGTGCTCTGTAGATGAAATTTGCATCTGAATACCCACAATATGGTCATCCTCAACATCAATAGACACAATCCTATGTGATAAACGTTTTTTTCACATAATAGCAACACCGCTCTTGCTGCAGTTAGAATTAACGCATTTAACAAAACAGTCAAAATCACTAGAGATAGAGTCTAGAAAATTAAAATTACATTTGTATTTGGCGTTAACCAATGCTCCGAAAAACCGCAAACGTCCATTTTACCCTCTTTTAATATGTTACCTAAATAGGACGCACCTGACATTAATCCAGTCACATTCCAAGTAATAACACGCAGTTCATTTGCACAACATGACATAAAACAAACAAAAGCAAAATGTTTACACAAACAACACAAAACACAAGTTAATCAACTTCCGAACACGATGTTCCATATCTGTTCGTGTCCACAAAGTCAATCCACTCTGACGGCGAATAGTATCCGCGCGCATGTAAGAATATAGCTTAATATAACAAATAATGTTGTTTCAGAAGGTAACAATAACGTAATAACATATTTATAGCAAGTTAACAGACTATTAGTTTGGGAGTTACACAAAAAACGTACCAAATAACAATATCCAAAATATTGCAGATCGCACTTACTGCTCCACCGATGGAACATTTGTTTTGGCCGGTGACTTCAACGCGCTTTATGGACACTTACAATTTGACTATTTAAACGATGAATTTAACAGATATGCAAATATACCAAAACCAGACAACGAGTGATCATAAACGCACTGAATTTACCAATAAGACATGCCTACTTGACTTGAGTGTGATGAAAAAAGACGACACACTCACATCAGATCATGTGCAAAATTGAAAATCTCGATATCGTTACCAACGACCCAGAAATGCGTTTGAAACATTCACGACTTGAAATAAGTGTACAGTTGACTATATGACCGAATAAGGAACGTGTGTTGCAGTGCTTAACGTAGAACAAAACTAGATGGGTGCTTTCGGAAACGAAAGCAATCATGTCTCCCCCCGTATGTCACTGGATGAAAGCAAATTTGTAGAGGAGGGTGAACTCATAAACTTGAGCTATCACAGACGGTGATGAATATCCCATGTGGAAGGAGGGTTAATTTTTTACCTTGACCTTGAAACAACCTTAGTCAAACATAGGCACTGCACATCGTCTCATTATAGCTAACATTTCAGGAAAGTTATTTGTAAATCCCACCAGGGGTTCAAAA
>Ga0224511_10001131_pt1 | contig 15288 bp, 5 predicted proteins | sample SF_May12_sed_USG_2_FD_169988 | JGI IMG/M metagenome (GOLD analysis project Ga0224511, IMG submission 169988) | Sediment microbial communities from San Francisco Bay, California, United States - SF_May12_sed_USGS_8_1 | ecosystem: Environmental > Aquatic > Marine > Sediment | place: USA...
CCCATTTATACCGACCGGATAAGTGAACTTATACAGGCGAAAATTTTGAAAAATCCTTCACTCTCATTGGTCAAAACATAATGTCATCCATTAATGATAATGATTGTCAAGCGCATTCTCTCAAACAAATGAGGGAGTCTTTTTTTATTCCAGGAACCAAATAGAAAAGACATCGTTGATGTGCAAAAGTAATTTAAAATATCAGATCATACAATGACTATGGACAAACTACAACAAACACTAACTCGCAAAGCATCCACCCGTTTGGTGTTATATCGCATTTTTTTAACTATTGAGCCCCCACTAACACTTCTTGAGTTTATTTATATTATTGATTTTGTAAGCACCAATATTCACCGCATTTAATATGTTTGTAGAATTTGTAAATGCTTTTTTAGATACAAATAGCCTAGTATGTTTATAAATCATGGAGTATGCAAACAAAGCTCTAGCTACTTGACTAGAGCGCATATTTCAATAAGATCTGGGTTATATTCAATCTGACGCATTATTACAAGTTGAATGACACAATAATTGGTATACCCCACGGAAAACACCTTTATATATATGAAATTGGGAATACCAAAACTCAATTCCGTAAAATGTGAAGTAATCTTGCTTTGAAATTAGGACACAATAACATTGTCAAGGTCATTTTTCTGCGACGGTTTTTTTCTCTCTCAATAAATTGAATAAATGCACAGACGATGTCGAATGTTATTCAAACTTATAAATATGCTAAAGTAATATAATATAAATCATATAAATCAAATCGATGACTTAAAAACGTGCATCATTATCCTGCTCGTGCATAGGTTGTAAGAAGACCTCGTCCTGCCCGTTATTTACACTCCTAGTAACCATATCAATATAGCTCAAAGCACTGTGTTGGTTCTTACGACAGTATCTCGACCAACATGCAGAGCACGCCTTACAGCAGCCCTTACAACATTTTGGCCTTTTTCTGCGTGAAACGAACAGGCAACATATAAGAGCGAGGGCGCCAATGGCAAGAATTACAATCACAGCGCCAATAGCAATGTGACTCGGAGGTAACCACCCATGCACGTCTTCTACAGTATCTGAAAAAGATATTTCACAATGACAGATAATGGGATGTCGAAAACACTTTCTTTTTAAAACGTGTGATCATGTTAGAGGCGTTTAACCGTTTGTTAACAAACACAAGATAAGTAACATGCATGCCCATTTAAAAATGCATACATTTTCTTTCCAAGCAAATACGAAAATATCAAATCGTTGTTTTCAAGCGTTTTCAAATATCTTATATAGATCTGCTTTACTATAGTACATATACACTACTGGAAATACGTTACCTTCAATAGCATACTGAGGTTCCAGCACATCGACATTCTATAAAAAAGATTGATTGCATCGAACAAAACAATAATTTACACTATTTTAACAGCTTCATTGTGGCGATTGTTGACTTGATGAAATCGAAATAGACTTAACATTTACACTGATAAACTGAAGCTAAACGAAAGTGTGCATTAATTTGTACTTGCGTTTAACGATAAAATGTATGTTTTATGGGGAAAATATAAGCTTTAATGATATCAAATCATTGATTTACCTTTCTTCCTTACGGTTGTTTTATTTGGTATTAAAATAACATGACTTTATTAACGCGTAAAGGTAAAAAATACAATTTCGTAAAGATTCATTTTTGCGTGCATGTATCCATTTAAATGCTAATTGACATTGGCATGGATATTTATAAAGTGCTCACTTTCTTTTTAGCGTCTTTTTAGCGTCAGTGCAAAAATACACGTACATTCCTTTACTTTATTTGAACGACATGGTAAACACTTACAAAAAGAAATCAAGTACATTCGTATTTTTTGTAACTGATTCCATAACTAATACCGGGTTACATAAGTGTTTTAAACTTATAATGATAATCAATCAAGTTATTATTTTTACTTACCATACTTATAAAACGACAAATATATCCGTTTTTCTTTTAACCATTGCTATGTTAAAGCACAAACAAGTAGTTAATCATCTTAAATGCACACCTCTTATCATTATTTATCGCATAGGCGTGAGCTACTGTATATATTATATAACCAGAGATTAAAATAACAAACCCGGAAGTACCTGATTTCTGTCGGTGAACTAATATGATATAGTGTATCATATCGAATTACTACCCGCCTGCTTGTCAACCACATTCAGTACTGAAATCAGAACGCAATTCGAAGCGATTATGGCTTAAAGTTGCGCTGCTTTAATAATGTTTTATATGATTTATATAATAAAGAATAAAACAATTTAATAATATTGTTTACATTTAGAGAATATGAAAGTGCACAAACAAACCTCGAAGAAAACTGTTTTACTTCGACCCGGGTTCGAACCCGTGACCTTCGACATTGAAGAGCCACTATATGTAGTGCTGTCATTGATACGCCATTTAGCGTATCGATGATATCGATATATCGAAAGAAAAATATCGCTGATATATCGATATATCGACAAATCGATGAAAATTAGCTTTCATGTGATTATGTTTCTTTACAACACCTTAGAATGCACATTCTATGTGTATTTTGTATATGTTTCTTCAAATCTATACTTTCCTTTTACATGATTACTGAAAAAAGCTTGAAAACCTTGGATTTTTTTCTACGAAATTAAATGTTCTAAATTATGTTTTCAATTTGTTTATATGTTTTGGTATGTTTATAACCTGGTTCTAGATTAGTTTAAATTATAACCATAAAAAGAAAGTTATTTCTTCTCCTTCTCCTTCTCCCTTAGTTTTGATAATTTGTCAAATATACGTTTTTATACTTTATACAATAAAACAACTTTATTGAATGTTTCGCCTGCACGTTAAACTTTTGTTTGTTTATGCTCTTGCCCTACTTTGAAACAGTAAACTTGCTTGTGTTTGCATCTTGGTGTTGTTGTGTATTTATCTAGTTTGGTCTCAAGACATTCTTTATCACTAACCGTTGTCATTTCTTTTGCAATTCTTGACATAATTTAGTTCATTTAACATACAGCAAAGTTCATGACCGATAATATGGTGATGCATATGTAAACACAGATTCTAAAATGATTAAATGACATTGTCTGAAAGTCTTCTTAATTTAACAATATACACTCACTTCGTAGTGAGAAAAAACAAACAGAATAATATCGGTACTGATATAATCAAACAGTACTGGTATTTAAGGCATTTTACCACAGTTCATGCTGTAACTTTCATGCTTCTGTTCTGCGGTTTTCATTTTACAATGTACAATGCATCAGATATGAGTACATGTATAGTATATTACTGTTCAGCAATACATGTATATTAATTAAAATATAGTTAAATAAAGGCTTTTAGAGGTCTTATTACAACACTGTTTCTCTTTAGACATTCCGTTGACTAGAAAACAGTGATTTTTTTATGAAAATACGACAACATTATTCTTAAGAACTTTTCAATCCGATATATCGACATTTTAAAATGTGTATCGATATATCGACATTTTAAAATGTGTATCGATATATCCATATTTTAAAATGTGCATCGTGATATGAATATCGGTCAAATCAATAACAGCACTAACTATATGAAATCACATTTTCCTATCGTGTTTGTTCTTAACTTCTTACTTTTTTGATTATATTGTTTGCATAATTTTGCATAAAATTTTGATAAATAAGAAAGAAATATATATATAGTTAAGACAGGTATTATGATTTTGCCATTGAAGAAAGAGAAACCTACAATTTTGAAATGTTTTCATCGTGTTAAAAATTGTACCTTAGATTTTGTATATGGTGATTTAGGAAGACATCCACCACAGCTGTGTCAAATACTTTATTATATTGTTATTTATAATGATCCTTTTCAAAATAAACCATAAGCATATGTTATGTATAAGCAAATGTTGAGTCACTTTCAACATTAACCTAGAAACTCGAAAGCGAAAACTGAATTTCAAAACTAGTGTAAAAATAGGACCAGCTAATTGTGAGCTATTGTGACCGTCATCGTCCGTAGCGCATCGTTCGTTGTTAAACCGTTTGGCCTATTTTGATAAAACTACACATATGATCTTTTAGCGACATTCTAGAGAACAATGTTAAATGGTTTCGTTCGGTTGCATTAGTGTGTAACCGGTTCCGAATATAGGTTTCAAAGTGCAAATTAAAATACCGTATTGTCTGAAATTACAAGGGAAGATAATTCACACTTGGTATATAACATCAGCTATAGAGCCTTTATCTAAATTGTTTAAAGTATGCCCTTGGAGTAAACAGAGGCTCCACCATGTGGGTCACAATTTGCGATGAATTATACGAAAAGAAAAGTTGTTAACATGGTTCTACTTCATGGCATAAGTAGGTCATGGGGTAAGAAAGTAGATTCAAAAATGCAAAATTAATTTAATCTACAACAGCTATTGTTCAGTGCTTGTGTGGCGGCTGTTACACATAGTCCCACACTGCATCCTTTTTTCTGAGTTCCGCTTATGTGTTTCGGGGCGTCAGTGAGGTAGTATCTGTCATTACCATGGCCTTTCCCTTTTTCTTAGATTATTAATAACATCATATGGATATCCTCTACCAAAAGGTAATAAAATAGCCCCAACACAAACGCAAATTAATATAAAAATATATACAAAAATCTTCAAATGACTTCTTCTCCTAAACCCCTTTCTCCCATTTGAATTTAAAACTACGTACAATGTTTTTGTGTCTGTTTTAGAAAGCAGACGGTTGAGTTTATGTATAAAACAAATTTTAGTTGCTTTAAGTTTACATGAAGTAAAATCAACAAGAAAACCAAATAACAAAAAAACAACAACAAATCTTTCAAAAAAGGTATGTACAGTTTTTATTTAAAACAGTTGAAGAAAGCTGAACACATAACACAAATATCACGTTTAAGTATTGCATAGGTTTGTGTAAAACATAACATATGGGTATTTTTGTTAATAAAATGACTATAAATACATGTAATATTGTGTTCATATTAAGTAAAAGCCATGACACAAACACTGCAATTGTTATAATCGGAGATAGCTTCAAAGTTATTCTTCAATGTTTATTGTTTAGACTAGATGTAAAGCCATGAGATCAAATAGTTTTAAATTATAGCATGATTTTGTTCTTCAAATTATGTCATTTATAATGTCGGACGAATTTCAATTGTAGTCACTATAACAGACGAGGGGAATCATGTTTTAAGATTCCAGTAACCCATTAGAAAAGACATAATGCACATGATCTACGTGAGCAATGCTGATAAAGCACCGAAAATAGAACACACTTAAAAATGGCAAGCATACATTAGATGTGAAATGTGAAATGGTTTTTTATAATGTATGCATGCATACTGTTTGATTAAGTCTTGACTAGTTAATAGTAATGAAACACCATCTTAAAACGTCCACTCGGAAAAGACTGTTACGTATCATGTCTGGACGTGCGGTTGGTTTGTTAAACCACTTGGGCAGCCTCCGTAGTCAGCGGTTTTGAGCGGTTGGTTGAAAATGACGAACTCTACACTAGATCTGTGTTATCATCGTTGTTCCCATTGGCACGCATTGTGTTGGCGCGGCTCCTTTTACAACAGGGAAACACTCCACAAAGCCACAACATGAAGATAATGGCAACGATGATGATCACGACGGCAAAAGCGATCACCCATGGCTGCCAGACCTCCTGTCCTACAGGCTCTGAAAAGGTTTTCAATAGCCATTTTAGCTGATACCATTACGTACTATAATACCAATTTTATACATTTCAGAACGGCCCCTATATACTTTTGCCATTATTCTATGAATAATTTCTGAGAGGTATTAAATTTATAGAAAACTATGTCAGTCCATTTAAAAGCTAATTTTCCTAAGATTTAGAACCATACGGTTATAAATGTTTGAAAAATTTATGATCAACGTTACTAATACTTTTCCCTTCATATTTTGCAAATGAATAACAATAAATTATCAGTATATAATAAATATTCAGAAATAGATGTTCACTTCAAGGAAAACTATAATTATGTCAAACCGTGCTTATTTTGAGTTTAAGCGTTGGGAGTTCTCTTAAGTAGTAGTTGGATCCAAGTCTTCAAAAAAGGCATCACAAATGCATGTGATTTATAGTAGATTAAAATATTATCTGTATACACTTTAAACTTAATTAGAAGCATTCTCGGTAAAATATCTACATATCTTAAAGGGAAAAGGAACCACTGCGCATGCTCTGTCTGCAGAAATTATTAATTTGAATCATTTTAAAATGCACTTATAAAAATGTAAATTGTGAAAAGGTTGTATATGCAATAACTATTAGGTTGTTGTAATATTAAACCAACCGTTTATTAAAAGAAAACTGCTTTTAAATGCAAGAAACGACGATTTAAATTACTTCGTATATTGGGGCTTTGTGTAGTAATCTTCGATTAAAATAATTATATGTATCTAACTACTCTTTCGCCTCTAAATTTTATCTGGACATCTTTCCTGGTCGCCATTAAACAAACGTCATATTTAAAACTTTACTGTATTTTAATAATTATTGCAACATTGTTTAAATAATTATGTTGGGGCTTATTTTGCAAACTAGTGTATATGTATTATAAACATAGCTGAATGCAGTATGCTGGACTGTTATTTCGTGTTTAAAGACACACAATGACTTGTAATCTTGAACTGATTGTTTACCACTGATACAACTATTAAAGGAAATATGAACAATACCTTCATCGATTATTCCACCCGGGAACGTCCTCGCATCTAGTCTCTATAACAGAATTAAGTGACATTTGTTTCTTTAATGAGACAGTCATACATAATAATTATACTGCTTTATAAAACCTACACGTACGGCCTCGCAATATGAGTTAAAAAATCACCCTGCTTGCATCGAGACCACAGTTTGACTGTTCCACAAATACTGGTGGAGTGCCTAACCTCGGACAGTGCCTTAAACTCGGGACACCTATAATTGTGCATTAAATTCATTCAAATCGTTATGAAAACATATTTATTTAATAAGACAGTACATATTCAGCATACCCTGTATTATTCAAAGTGATTGCTTAAATGAGTGTGGTTTTGTAAGCTCTGAATTATTTGGATCATATTGCACATCCCGGTCACGTCCGGAACATGTAACGGTTAATTTACACTAGTTACAATTCGATTATTCTAATTTTTAGCATAACTCGAATAGATGAGAGGTTCACCTGTTTTAATGCCAAATTTTATACAAATCTGTTGATATATTATCGAGAAAAAAGTTGATAACCGCCAAAAGTGTCCGAACTTAGGCACTCGACCAGTAGTACTGAAATGATATAGTATTTAACAAGATTTTTGATAATGTCACTGATTTTTCTAAGTGCATGAATATTGGCATGAGGCAGACTGGCGGAGGCTGATACTATTTACCCGTAAAAACAGTTCTGATATAAATATCTTTTTAATGACAAGTTAAGAACCCAATTTTGTTTGTTTAAAAACAGCTTAATGAATATTTCAAATGCGTATCTTATGTATTTTTATGAGGTTTAAATAAACATTTTGAACCAACTTTACCAGCTGGACGATTGCACGTTATCCTCCTTAAAATGTCATTCAAATTGCAGGATGTAAAGATGGTGTACCTAAATAAGACATTCAGTAACGGTCCGACATTGATCTATTTATTGTCCAGATTATTGAGATGATCAGTCTATTACTAAAAAGGGGTGGTGGCATGTTACATATCAAGTATAATATTTTTGACATTTTATCGTTATAAGAATTCTACCGTTTTTTAAAATGTATTATTCCTGTTGCAAGTATCAAATTGTCGTAAAGCTTATGTTCAGATCTATAATACTTGTCTTTAAGTTTTATTCTGTGTAATTGAACCAATAATGATGCTGTTGCGGGTAAAGTTTATTTTGTCAACGCCGCGCTTTTAAAACTATATTTCCTTGGGTTACAAAATGCAATTACAACGAGGACATAATTAATATTGTATCAAACCTCATGAAGTCATACTGACCAAAGACGAATGATAATGTATGCTATATTATGTAGTTAATTGCAGAATATGCCATGATTATATAACATAGTTCTATATTCAAGGCAAAAAGAAAGTATTTGCTTAAGCTAAACATTTTTAAACAATGTACACAAATTGTTTTCTGTTTTAGGTTCCTACTTAAATACTTAAATACGTGTACATACAACAGACAGTAATTAAATAGGGATGAATTGATATTATTTACAAATGTGTTGTACATGGTATATTTCCACCTTTGAAGAATAGTATCGTTATTATGTTATTTTACAAAATGTAATGCAATGTCAGACGCATTTTCTGTGCGATGGCTCAGTAGTAGAGCGTTAGCCCCTGGAGCGGAAGGTCGTGGATTCGATCCCCGACCGCGTCATGCCAAAGACGTTAGAAAAACGGTACAAAATGCTTAGCGTTTAGCACTTAAGGATAGTTCTAGCTTCTCTCCCCTCTCAAACCTCGTTCAAAATATGAGATGGATTTTATCAGGAATTAGCGGTCGAGAGTGATTGTTATAAGATGGTATAACCTGCTTCGCAATCGACCTCAAATAAATTAGTATAAACTAAAGCACTGAACTTTTTTGAGAATATAATCGACTGAGTATAATGCGTAATTGTTTCGCATAAAACGAATATGTAAATCAAGCACATAATAAAAGCAACATTAACACACCTCGCTTTTGTAATCCATGTTCACCCCTCTCTATGTTTTAGTTGAATTTTTATCATATATGTATACAACATACTGACGTAAGATGTTATATATAACTCTTAATGCGTAGAAAGAGAAAAACGTTGTAATCCCAAGAATGGAATTTCCACATATAAGAAATATTCGTGATATAACTTCCACAAAAATGACACATAGTTTGGTATTCTGCTTATAATTTTTTCATCGAGATATTCATAGTTATTAGGCTGTGTCGCACATTGGACTTTGAATCAATTTGCAAACTTGAATCAGAACATGAGGGTCATGGTTGTCTGTTCATCAGATCGAGAAAAGACACTTAAAAGATATTTCCTGTCGTAATGAGTGGACAAGAAGGACAACATTTTACGTATATATGAATTAAAATGATATAAGATGTGACCCCGCTCCTTGTTGTTCTATTGGATACAGAAGTTGTATTGTCCATTCTATTCTCGATTAGTTTGAAAATACAGGAAAATCCTTAAAATGCTCACGAAGAATGAATTTCGAGGCGTATATGGCTAAAAGTTGTTGCGTGCGAGATTTAAGTTAAAGCACATTTTAAGAAAATGTTTGACATGAAATTGTTATAAATAAACCTACTTAAATTTACATTTTTAAGAACATGAAAATTCAAGAAAGATAAAACTCAAAGTAAACTGTTCCACTTCGAACTGGGATCGAGCCTGTGATCCGTGACTTATAAAATAGCTTTTTGTCGTGTTTTTACATTAACGTTTTAGTTATGTTTGTATAAAGACCAAGTTCAAAATAAAACATAACTATGTGATATGTTGTTTAGTTTCATTAACTTCACGTATGAGCCAATAATTGATTATTGAATAACTTTGTTTTTTCGCCTTTCAACGTTTACCTAGAAACTGAAACCAGTCTAAAAATAGCGCCAGCTCATAACAAGCTATTGTGACCGTCATAGTGAGTAGGGCGTCGCCCGTCGTTCGTAAGGCATTAACATTTCACTAAATTATTGACCAATGCAATTTTCAGGCTTTCAAGCGGGCCCTACTGTTCCCTTCTTTTGTTTTTAATGTGACCCCACTTTTTTGTTTTTAGCGCCCTACTATTCCCACTTTTTGAAAAAAGTAAAATTAAAAATACTTTATATGAATAAAAATTTGTTTTAAAATGAATGTTTATACATCTTTCGGTATTTTTTCTTATAAAAACTAGTTGATAGTATATTTCAAGGATGCATAGGATGGTACCAGAATAATGTCTTTAGTAGTGCTGGAAGATTCCATTGTAATGATGGTTGGAGCTGACAAGACATTTAGCCAGACCCGATGAGATGTATATATTTATTTCGAAAAAGTAACAAAATAAAAGTTGCAGAATACTGATAACATTTCATGTTTTGTACACAGACTAGATTCCTCAATATGTCCCAAATAATGCTTATGCTGATGGGGAATACTTGCCATTTTATGTATGTTTAGCATAATGGCTGATGATTTTTGTATATCTCAAACACGAAATTTTCCTCAATATTTTTTGCTCGCTTCGGTCGCGAGAATCATTTTAGACCAAGTTTTTTTTATAGAATTATAGCGAAAACGTGCTAAAATGACAGGGGGCCACGTCTCCCCCGTAAGGTTAAAACTTAAAACCGCCACTGTTTATCCCTACTTTTTCTGATTAATTTGATTTACTAGTACACATATTATTTGCTATTTCAGGTATCTTCTTAAATAAATACTTAAACTTGTTTTCACACAACGGCCAATAAATATATTGTTTACACATCTATGGTACATGAAATTTTAAACGATTGAACAATATTTAACATCGACGTAATTATGTTTTTTCCCAACACAAAACATTATGTATTTCACTTTTCTTAACATATGAACTACTCCGTATAATACGTAATTGTTTCGCATAAAATATGCAAATAAAACACATTATAATAGCAACAGTAACACACCTCGCTTCTGTGATGTTCCTTGTTACCCATCCCCCCTCTCCAGGTTTATTCAAACAACAACCTTTCTTGCAAACTAATTAATATACAAATTACGTTTTGTTTGTTTATATACAACATAATGACGTAAGATTTATTTATATTATACTTTAACGTTGTTATACTTAGAATGACAATACTTTTGGAAATCCACTTCTATAAATATTCGTTATGTATTTTGCATATACACATGTTTAGTTATATACATGTATGTCAAGAGGCCCAGGTGGTCGAGGCCAAATACGTCATGCTATTTACGTTGTAAGTTGTAGCTTCTTCATTTTACTCTGCTTTTATTAGCCTCGTCATTTCATACGTATTTTATCTATGTAGTTTTTACATTGTATATGTATCTGCGTTTTTGATATTATTTATAGAAAACACATAATTGTTGCTTTACCCGAAGAAAAAAAGAACAACAACAAAAACTAAAAAATCACAAGAAAACAAATGTTGTACAAACGATATGTATAAGCACAATTTATTTCAACCCAGTTAAAGAACGTTAAATACATAATAAACATCACGTTACAAATACTGCATAGTTTGTATCAAGTATTATATAAGTTACTTGTTGTATATAAAATGACTTTAAGCACATGTGATATCATGCAAATATATAATTAATGCCGTGGCAACAACACTGTATTTGTTAAAGCCGAGACAGTTTCAAAGTGGGACTCCACACACCAAGGTTAATTACTTGGGGTAATTACATGAGTACAAATAATAATAAATTATACCTTTGTATTTGAGATCCAACTTTGTTGTTCAAATTATTTCAAATAATGTCATTTATTATTTTAACGTCGGGAGATTTTCAAGCGAGTTCCTTTAAACCGATTAGGGAAATCCTATTCAGCATCCAGGATCCCAAGAGAAAAAACACGTACACATTTAAAGTAATGCTTATGCAATTGTTGACAAAGAATGGGAAAAAGATCACAGTTTAAAATGAGAAGAATACGTTAAATGTAATAAATATCCAAATACTATTTCATAATGTTTGTATAAATACTGTCTGATCAAATATTGACTAGTTTGTACTTGTCAATCACCATCATTAAACTTCCTTTCAGAAATGATTGTTGTGGTCTTTGCGTATCCTTCCTGGACTTGAAGTTGGTTTGTCAAACAACCAGGACATGATTAATGTATTTATGTTATTATTGTAGGCGATTCACTTTGATCTTCTCTCGAGATTGGTATGCCACCGTCGTTTCCAATGCCGGGACTTATATAGGTGTGGTTCTTTCTACAACAGTTACACACTCCACAATGCATCCTCGTGAAAATAATGGTAATGACAATGATCAAGTCGGCAATAGTGATTACCCATGGTTGACAGGCCCCCTTTTCTCCAGGCTCTGAAAATAATTTAAATAACCATACACAATTCAATTGTACCATGTATGTAATGTTTATAAGTCCTATACATAAGACATTTCTAACCGTGGGACTGAACTAGAGGAATACCAATATCAGCTATGTTCAAGTGAAACTAATTGTCTTACCGTCTCCATTAAACATATGGTTTTATAGACATTATGCAGTACGCAAAGGGTCGGTACGCAATACGCAAAAATTCTGTAATATCGTACGTAGACATCACATTTTACTTTAAAATATGCAATTTTCAACGTGTTACACAACAAAAGTTACATATAAATTAAAAAGAACTCAGTTTTATCTTGCTTCGTGCGCGCGTATATTGGACATTTCATAATGTATTAGATTAAACATGGTTTATTGGCACGAATTATTGTACCTGTACATGCCACAGAATGTACTTTTATCTTCTTTATTTAAACGGAAACGCCAAAAAAGGTTGTTTTTGTTTTAAAACGGTATGCAGTTCGCAAGGCAAAAAAGACCGTACGCAGTACGCAAGCTTTAAATGAAGCAGTACGCAGTACGCAAAGGGGAGGGGGTGGATCACCCTCACATGTCTAACAAGTAAAAGAACCGTCGCGCGTGATCTGTCTGTAGATATTCTTAATTTCAATTGTCGTATAATGCTCATTCTAATAAGTAGATTATGGATAATAGAAAAGTACTATTTGTAATAATAAGTTGGTTGCTGTATAATGAAACAAAATTCTTTAATGGATACCTGCAAGTAAATGCGTACACAACATTATAAAGTAGCTTACAATCGATACAATCAAGAACATATCTAACGATGGCAAATGGCAATTAGGCAAATGAACAAACTGATAAAACAATATTTTTACCCTTGTCTATTATTAATAGGTGACATGTGTATCTTTAACACGCGATTCGAGAATGACTGGACTTGGTAATAACCTCATTCACTCATTGTATTTAAACAAACACAATACAATCTTGTTCACATGCACATTATAACGATAGAATGCAAATGTAATTAAGTACAATTCAATGAATTAACATGAATTTTAAAAAAGCAATAAGTAATACGGCTCGAACATGCTGTAAGTAAAACATTTATTAAAAAATAAGTTACCAACCTTGCTATTGTAGATTACGTCCATTTCCGATGTTTTAGGATCAACTGCAACGATACTTTGTTATATATTTCAGGAAGGACCTACTTCCGCAATTGAGAAAAATTGAGAAAAACTTGATGATTGTATCATTGAAAACGTATGCGTAGACAGTAGGAACGTTTTGTTGTTGATAAGGAATAACGAACACCGCTTACATAGTATTAAACGAGTATAACGCGACACGTCAAGCACAAATAAGACTTTTAGTAATCCAATGTCACTGATACCCCACAGACAGAAACATAGGAAAAGGGAAAATAAAATAAAAACGAAAACCGACCAAACACAAACACATTTATGCAACAATAACATGCTCCATCAATCGTAAATATTTCTACACGAAAGCTTGCTTTTCCGCGGACACGGAATACAGTTCTATCGTGTCCGACGTACGCCTCTCCGGACCAGGTCCACTATTTTTCAACTTTCCAGATTTCCTGTCTTCTGTTTTCTTGTCTTGTGTGCCTTTGCCCGACTCGGCCAATACCCGTCTTTTTCGACAAAGACCGATGCACCAGGTGGCGATGGCCAAGACACAGCATGTGCCGACAAGAATACCAATGATACAAACTAAAGTTATAATGAATGCGTTTCCAGCCTTCACTGAAAATAAACAAACTCACAGTTAAAAATCTGGGTTGAAATGCACAACAGGGCTTGCGTTCAATAAACGATGTCAATACAATTGATTTTTAAAAATATACACGCTCGTTTAAGAGTTTTAATTTTTTTTTAAAAACAAAGATGTAAGGAAACACTATGTACCTTCTTTGTCATCCAGGTAATGTATCCAACCAGTTAGTCTCTATAAAGTCAAATCCATAAAATTTAACAACAGTTAATGTTATTTAGGGTACACATATCTTTTTATATTTAAAAAGTTAAAAACACTAGATCAATTCATTTATTCGATGCATGATTTATTGTTTTAACACTATTTACGTTTTTATGTTCTACAACAAAAACGCATGTTACGTTCTACAACCAAAAAAACTTGTGATGATAAAATAGAACCATGTAAGACAACTCGCAAACACTACCTGAGATGTCGAAGTTCCATTTGTTGAATTAGCCGCCATATTGTTAAGCAACCACTTGGTGTGTCAACGTATACTAATTATGGTGTCATATAAATTACTTTTTGATGGGAATTTGCACTTATGTTACACATAAAATCGTTTTAAAGCTTCTTTTGTGATATCATAAGGTTACATGAAACATGTTGTCGACCTTCAGTTTCAACACATACATGTACCAGCTTAGGTAATGTATTAATAGATTAATGTAATTTCCGGCAATGCAGTACATGCGCATTACACACGCTGAGTCAGAATCAGATTTGAAGTGAGTGGCCAGAAATGTGGGGAAGGGCTGACCTACTGCCACTGATATATGTCAGCATTAATGTAATAGTGTGTATAATTGTTTTTTGTCCATGCTTGTCAATACACAGTTACATGATACAATCCAGTATATGCATCTAACACATAGGTGGGTTGTTGTTACATCTTTGGTACACACATGTGAACAATAGAATTAGTTCGGGATAAAATATTTCACTCATATTTCTTCTACAATGCTATTCACAAGTTGTGTTTAAACTACATTAGGTGGCACACAATCATTTGTATCAGGCCAAGCTTAAAATATTTCTTGTTTCTCCTCCTGCGACTAAGGCCAATTTTATATGAGTAGGTAGGTAGGTAGGTAAATTTTTTTGTTAACTGAACAGTCCAAAACATAGTGAATACCATAATACACAATGTGTGTCTTTGCTCAATTAATTTTACAAACAATGACACATTTCCATTTGAATTAGAATTTTTTGAATGCAATATTCGTACTCAACATATTCGTACGCAAAACGAAGTGTTTTTTTTGCATTTTCGTCCCAAGCTTTTTTGAACAAAAATAAAAAAAATATTATTTCAGTTTTTGCAATAAAATATTTTGGGTCGGGCCGATTTTTTTTCGGGTCGGTCGTGGAAGGGGAAACATTTAATATTTTATTTCAGGCCTCATAGTCTTTCTAAATGAAAT